>Ga0210410_10001288_pt1 | contig 23893 bp, 23 predicted proteins | sample IncBWC4MmetaG_FD_161058 | JGI IMG/M metagenome (GOLD analysis project Ga0210410, IMG submission 161058) | Forest soil microbial communities from Barre Woods Harvard Forest LTER site, Petersham, Massachusetts, United States - Inc-BW-C-4-M | ecosystem: Environmental > Terrestrial > Soil >... | reverse complement strand
CGGCTGGCTTTCGTGTTGCGCTGCTGGCTTCTACTTGCATTTTTGCGTCTCCTTCGAGATTTGCAGCTGCTGTTCCTTCAACGATTCCAAAACGTGCTTCATGTAGGCCCGGCTGGCGCAGAGCATCGCTCCTTCCGAGGCCATCTGAACGAGCACGCGCTCGCCGGCGCTATCGATCGAGATAACGTCCTCGAGATCGACGGCGCACCTGCGGCCTGCACGCGTGCTCCTGGTGGAGAGCCATTTTTCCTGCAGGTCGAGCGCCCACACGCCGGCCAGGCGCCCCTGCAGGACCCATTTCTGTTCGAACGGCGTGTCTGTGATCATGGTCCTAAGCATGAGAGTTCTCCGCGATACGGCTACTTACTTGCCAACGGATGCGAAAGTGTTGGAAGTGGAATCGGTGGTGAGCAGATCGAGCTGGATCTGCACTTCGTTGGCGATGAGGATATTGGAATTCGTGTTCGCGTCGCGGCGCTTGGCGGAGAACGTTTGTCCCTTGTCAGGAGCGATTACGGCCGGCGCGATCTGGGTGCACACTTCGCCGGAGAAATCTTCACCGACCATGGAGGGAGTGTCGCAGCTGAGGTCATGGCGCTCGGCGACGTCCACGCGCTCACCGGTGCAGGCGGGGCCGGAATAATCTTCCTGGCCGGCGTTAGACGGCATGGTGCAGCGTTCATCGGCTACGAAGACGGGCCAATCCGTCGAGGAAACGGCGTTCAAGAGATCAGGAAAATCCTCGCCAGAAATTGTCGAGGAGGCGATCCATTCGGAGCCGGCCGGAGCGCGGGACGTTTTGGCGCGGCGGAATTCAAACGAAGCGGACTGTGTTTGGGAAACGGTGACCGCGGGGCCGTAGGTTGGGCCGGAGTAAGCTTCGGTTGGATCGTAGGAGGCGACGCGCTCGACGTAGGTGACGGTCAGATCACCGGAGACGCGATAGGTGTCCGCGTTCACCGACTCAACGCTGCGGGATTTGAAGGCGATGACGGTGTAGTTGCGCTCATCCTTGTGGCGCTTTGCGGCGGAATCGGAGGGCGACTGCTTTTTGTCGGCGGGATAAATGGTGAAATCGAAATCGGGAGCCGCGGAGTCGCCAGCACTGAGATTAATTACGCCGGAAGTCCGGGCAACGCCGACGTTGAGGTTGTCGGCCGGATTCTTTGTTGAGGCAAGATACAGACGCGCGGTGGAGTGTTCGGCGTCGATTTGCGAGACGGAACTCTGTGCGAAGACCGGAGCGACGGAGAAGAGCCCGGTGAGGGCGACTAAACCAAATTGAGTGAAATTCCTGAACATTCGACTTCCCTTCTTTCTACCTAGGTTGAAATTTTGTTTAGCGACCCGTGCCGCTAGCGACTCTTTCGAGCCGAATGAAAAACGCCGGAGAGCTTTTGTCCGCCGAGCGGCGCATCATTCGAGGGTGAGAAGGGCAAGGAGCGGGCCAAACTACGCGAAAGGTGGAAAAGCGCGGAAGTGATTGAGGAGAAGGAGTTTCAGAGAAAGAGGGAGAAACGACAATGGAGGAGTGTCACGGTGTCATAGCGGTTTGACAGTGTCAATCGTCGGGGGCGTGACGTTTGAAGAATGCACACCGAGGCGCTTCATTTGCGCGATCAGCGTGGTGCGCTTCAGGCCAAGGCGGGCCGCGGCGCCGTCGACGCCGCCAACACGCCCGCCGGAGTCGCGGAGCGCTTGGGCGATCTGCTCGGGCGTGAGAGGAGGAACGGTGGTGCGCACACGCTTGGGGCGAACGGCAGCGGGAGCGATTTCGGCACTCGCCGGGGTCGCGGCGGAAGTTACCCTGAGTTCAGCGGGAGAGACGCGGAGGACGCCGTGGGAAGAGAGGATGACAGCGCGCTCGATGACGTTCTGCAGTTCGCGGACATTGCCCGGCCAGTCATAGCTCATGAAGGCGCTCATGGTGTCCTGGGGGATAGTTCGAATTAATTTACCCATGCGGCGGCTGTAGATTTCGGCGAAGTGACGGACGAGCAGGGGCACATCTTCGGGGCGTTCGCGAAGAGCGGGGACACGGATGGGAAAAACGTTCAAACGGTAGAAGAGGTCGGAGCGAAATTTGTGTTCCGCGACGAGTTCGGAGAGATCGCGATTTGTGGCGGCGATGAGGCGGGCATCGGTCTGGAGGGTGCGCGAACTGCCGAGGCGTTCGAATTCGCGCTCTTGAAGAACGCGCAGGAGCTTGGGCTGGAGATCGAGAGGGATTTCGCCGATTTCGTCGAGGAAGACAGTGCCGTGATGGGCAAGTTCGAAGCGCCCGATGCGCTGGGCGATGGCACCGGTGAAGGCGCCACGTTCGTGGCCGAAGAATTCGCTTTCGAGGAGGCCGGTGGGGATAGCGGCGCAATTCACTTTAACGAACGCATTGGATTTGCGAGCGCTCAGGTTGTGGATAGCGCGGGCGATCAGTTCCTTACCTGTGCCGGTTTCGCCGAGGATGAGAACGGTGGAATCCGTGGGGCCGACGGTTTCAAGCTCCTTGAGAACTTTCTGGAGCGCGGTGCTTTTGCCGACTATCTCCTCGAACATGGAGGTTTCGTCGATCTCCTGGCGGAGAGCGACGTTTTCCTGGAAGAGCTGCTCCTTGAGATTGTTGATTTCGACGAAGGCGTCTTCGAGAGCTTTTCGCGAGAGGCGGCGCTCCGTGACATCCACATGGGTGCCGATGAATTCGGCAACCTGGCCGTCGGGTTTACGGACGGGATGTCCGATGACATTAACGTAACGAATCGAACCGTCGTCCAGAATGATGCGGTAATTCAGGTCGAAATCAGCAGAATCGAGATTGGCCTTTTCAATCGTTTCCTGGGCGGCAGGACGGTCGTCGGGATGAATGCGGCCGAGAATCATGTCCAGGGTGACGTTGGCGTCCGGAGGGAAGCCAAAGATGCGGTGACTTTCCTGGCTGAAGTAGACTTCGCCAGAGGTGACGCACCGGGCCCAACTGCCGGTGTGGCTAAGCCTTTGGCCTTCGGAGAGGTAGGCTTCGCTGCGGCGGAGAGCCTCCTCGGCGCGTTTGCGTTCGGTGATGTCGCGGTAGATGCTGTAGACCTCGGTGGTATTTCCCTCAACGTCCACAGGAGCGGCGACGAAGGAGACGCTGAGGCGAGAGCCGTCCTTGCGTTTGCGGGTCAACTCGGCGCTGACGCGTTCACCGCGCTTCAGGGGTTCGCGGAGAATTGCGGACTCTTCCCTGAGTTCCTCCGGAACAATCAGATCGGTGACGTGCCGGCCGATCGCTTCCTCGGGTGTGAACCCATAGAGATTCGTGAATTCGCGATTGACGCGTAGGACGCGATTCTCAATGTCGCGCAAAACGATGGCTTCGGGAGCGAGATCGAAGAGTTTTTCGAAATGGGCCTTTTGCTTGCGGATTTCCTCTTCGGCGCGCTTGCGCTCGGTGATATCCATCGTGGTGCCGATGTAGGCGGTGAGATTGCCGGCATCATCGAGGACGGGGCGACCGATACCGCTGACATGTTTGAGGGCGCCGTCGGGAAGAAGGAGACGGAATTCGTGTTCGAACTCACGTTTTTCGCCGACCGCCCGATCAACCAGCTTTTCGAGCCACTCGCGGTCGTCCGGGTGAACTCTGCTCCAGAAAAGAGGAGAGCAGGGTTTGTCCGTGTCCGGGTCGGCGCCAAAAATCAGGGAATGCTCGCGCGACCATTTGAGTTCGCCATTGGAGAGATTCCACATCCAACTGCCGGTATGACTGAGCTTCTGTCCTTCCTCGAGGAAGAGTTCGCCGGTGCGCTGCTCGTCGTCACGGAGGGCGTTGTCAACGGCGAGAGCGACCTGGTCGGCGACGAGGGAGAGGTAGCGGACTTCGCCGGGAGGATAAGCACTGGGCTTACGGAAGGCGAAGCCGAGACTGCCGAGACGGCGATAAGCGGTGGTGAGGGGAAGAATGCATGAGGACTGGAGGGAATAGTCCGCGTAGAGTTTCATCATGCGGGGGAAGCGGGATTCCGCATCGCGGGAAGAAATGACAACCGGTTGCTGGTGATTGTAGACCCACCAGGTGATGGTTTCCTCAGCGGGAAACTCCGGAGGAATTTTGAAATCCTGTCCCTCGACGGTTTCGAGGACGGCAGTGTTTACTTTATTTTTTTCAGGGTCGTAGAGAAAAATGGCTACAAAATCGAAAGCCACGACACGGCGAAGCTCTTTGGCGAGCACGCGGAACAATTCCTTAGGGTCGCGATAGGCACCGATGGCCTGGGAGACACGGAACAGTGCTTCGAGGCGGGCCGGGAGGGATTCCCCGAATCCGAGTTGCTGTGTTTCGGGCACCGTTTCGTCTACCTGAATGTTCTTCACGTGATCGAGCCTCAGCGTTTGGCGGCAGTTCTAACCGTTGCGAACGCTCTGCCGGGACAGCGACATTTCCGGGCCATGGGGACGCGGTTTGGCAGGCCCGTTTGCGCGCACGAATACCGGTTATTTGATGCAGGAGCGGGGGAGTTGGCTAGGAGGGAGATTTTTGCGACAGAGAGCGCGGAGAAGGAAGGGAGGAATGCGAAGGCGGCCCGCCTCCCTTCCTTCGTCAGGGCGAGCGGGAGGCGGGCCCTAGCAAGAGGGAGAATCCCAAGAGGGCAGGAAGAACCCGCCCTTACAAAGACAAGAGTAACCCAAGAGGGAGGGGCAAGCCCCTCCCCTACAGTGAGGAGAGGGGGTAGAGGACGGGTTGGGAGTCGCGATAGGTGCGGTAGGCTAGCCAGGCTACAGTGGCGCACATGCCGAGCCAGCCGAGGGTGCGAACGAACTGGCCGATTTTCAGGTCGAAGGGGAGAAGGCCCCAGCGGCCGAAGAGAATGGTCCAGTCACCGATTTCGGAGTTGATGAGCGGGAGAGCGTTGGCGCGGGCGTCCTTCATGTAGGTGCCGATGTAAAGAAAGTTTTCGAAGAACCAGAAGGCGGAGAATGCGAAGCCGAAGGTCTTCCCCTGGAAACAAAAATAGAGAGCGCAGAGGAGCGGGGCGAGAAGTTCACCGAGTGTGCCGCCCAGGAGCATCAGGGTGTAGCCGCCCCAGGAGAAAAGAAGATGGCCCGCTTCGTGGATCATGAGATTCACGAAATCGGGAAAGAGAAAGCCGGAGACATCGCGGAGGGCGTGGAGGAGGAAGAGAGAATAGGCGAGGATCCAGGAGATGCCGGCGTAGCGCGAGACGGGGTCCCAGGATTGGGTTTCAGGGAGAGAGAGCTGCATGGGGATAGAGTAGCAACGGGAGGAAGCGAATTGCGGGTGAGGCGAGAAGGGGTTGCGCGGAGGGAACCTCGAGGGAGAATGCGGTGGAGAATTTCAAGCTGAGGTCCTTCGCGCATCCTTATCGGATGCGCTCAAGATGACAGCATCCAGTATGTGGCGATTGGCGTTAATGGGACGGAGGATGGGGCGATGAGTTGGGAGAGGGCGAGTCGCGAGAGACATCGCCGGTGATTAGGCGGGCGCTGCGGTTGAAGGAGAGATAGAGGAAACCCCACTGGATGAAAACAATGATGCGGCTTTGGAATTCGACGATGTAGATCAGGTGGATGAAGAGCCAGATGAACCAGGCGATGAAGCCAGAGACGTGGATTCCGAAAATATTGGCGACGGCGGCGGCGCGGCCGATGACGGCCATGTCTCCCTTGTTGAAATATCTGAAGGGAGGAAGAGTGCGGCCGGCGAGGCGAGCTTTGATGAGTTTGCCGGCGTAGCGGCCGCCTTGGATGGCGACTTGGGCGACGCCGGGAAGAGGCTTGCCCTGCGCGTCGTTGGCGAGGGCGAGATCGCCGAGCACAAAAATTTCAGGGTGATTGGGAAGGGTGAGATCGGGATTCACTTTGAAGCGGCCGGAGCGATCCGTTTCGGCGTTGAGGCGTTCGGCGACTTTGTGGGCGAAGGGAGTGGTGGTGACGCCTCCGGCCCAGAAGACGGTGCGGGATGGGACGGTGCCGCGAGTTTCACCGTGCTGGTAGCTGACGCCTTCCGCGTCGATATTGGTGACGAAAGCGCCGAGCATGATTTCGACGCCGAGATTCTTGACGAGCTTTTCGGCCTTGGCGGAGAGATCTTCGGGAAATGGAGGGAGAACGCGCGGGCCGCCTTCCATGAGAACAATGCGGGCTTCCTGCGGACGGATGCGGCGGAAGTCGTGCTTGAGAGTGTGGTGGGCGATTTCGGCGAGGGCGCCGGCAAGTTCGAGACCTGTGGCGCCAGCGCCGACAATGACGAAGTTGAGCCAGGCGCGTTCTTCGGCCTCGGATTCGGCGCGCTCGGCGCGTTCGAACGCGTAGAGAAGCTTGTGGCGCATCCTGGTGGCTTCCTCGACGGATTTGAGGCTGGGAGCGTTTTCACGCCAATGGTCGTTGCCGTAGTAAGAGGTTTGGGAGCCGGTGGCGATGATGAGGGTGTCGTAGGGAAATGCGTCGCCGTCGGCGAGACGGACTTTTCTCGCGGTGGGATCAATGTCGACGGCCTCGCCGAGGAGAACTTCGGCGTTTTTCTGGCGGCTGAGAACGGCACGGATGGGGGCGGCGATTTCGGCGGGGGAAAGCGAGCCGGTGGCGACCTGGTAGAGGAGAGGCTGGAAGAGGTGAAAGTTTCGCTTGTCGAGGAGGGTGACGTCGACGTCGGCGCGGTTGAGAGTTTGCGCGGCGACCAGGCCCGCGAAACCTCCGCCGAGGATGAGGACGCGGTGTGGAGAGGGCATGGAGAGGAATTTCTCCTTTTCGTGGGGATGACGTTTAGATGTTTGGCGTGGGCCGTTGATACCATTATTAGTAGAACATAGTTTTTGCGTGGTGCGGTTTGGAGGGGGGCGGTTGAGTGAAGGAGGGAAAGAGGGGAATTTAACGCAGAGGACGCTGAGAGCGCGGAGTTCGCAGAGAAGAAAAAGAAAGAAAGAAACGGCGCCCGCCTGGGAAGGCGGCCGCTACAAGGGCAAGAGCAAGAAGGCGGGATAAACCCGCCCCTACATAGGTTTGGAGAAGATGAGGAGAGAGGAAGAGTTGCGGCAGGAGAGGCAGGCTTTGCGGTTGCTGTGTTCGAATTTGATTCGGGCGGCGACACGGGTGGAGTTGTGCAACTTGCTGGATAGTTCCCTTTTCCAAGATGCGTTGCACCGGGTGGCGTTTGAGGAGATTCTCGCGGCTGGAGCAGTGCCAGCGAAGAGACTGCGGGAGGAATTGCCGGGAAGGATCACCAACCGGGGATTTCCTGATTTTGAGTTGCTGGAATTTCTGGGGAAGGACTTGGCAACGGAAGGCGAGATCGAGGAGCTCTTCATGAGCGTGTTGCGGATGATTCAGGAGAGACATGAAAGCGACGGGAGCGAACTGGAGAATTGATGGCGGAGGAGCGCGCGGGGCGGAAATGGTACCTAGTGGAGGCGATGGCGTTCGCGGCGCTGGTGGGCGCGTACATCTGGCGATTGCAGGCGGCGGAACCGCGGTCGTCGTTGCTGTTGGGCGCGTGGATGCTGTTGAGCGTGCTGCTACGAAGGGATACGCCGAAGACTCTGGGATGGCGGTCGGATAATTTGTGGAATGCAACGCGAAGAGCAGTTCCCTTTTTTGCGGCGGCAGCGCTGGCCGTTTGCGGGGCGGGCGTTTTCCTGGGGATGCTGCAGCGAATCCCGGCGCACCTGATCGAGCCGCGGCGATTCGGCGGATACCTTGCTTTTTGCGTGGTACAGCAAGTGGCGCTGAATTCGTATTTGACGAACCGGTTGCTCAGCTACTTTGAGAAGGCGTGGCCGTCGGCGACCTTGGCCGGGGCAATATTCGCCGCGCTGCACTGGCCGAATCCGGTGCTGGTGCCGCTGACGCTGGTGGCCGGAGCGGGCATGGCGTGGTTGTTCGCGGAGGAACGGAATATTTTGCCGCTGGCGCTGGGGCAGGCGGTTCTGGGGGCGTTGGTGTGGTGGGCGTTTCCGCTGGCGTGGCACCACTCGATGAGGGTGGGACCGGGGTTTTGGGCATTTCACTTATAGAAGGTGTAATGGTGGGTGGGAACAGAAACCCAGAACCGGATTGGGAAAGCAAACCAAAGCGGTAACGAATCACAGGGCGGAGTGATGGATGTCACACAGTTCTGTGCGATAAGAAGCAATTCTCAACGGTGAGAAGTGCGGCAAGATGGGACAGGCTGTGCCACAAGCGAATTAAGTTCTTCTAACTGAGCATTTTACAAAAAGTGCGCATTTTGCGGTGCGACGGTCGCAATTGGCATGTGATTTGCCTTTTGTGCTGGTGTCCAGGGAAGACAAACGGGACGGCGGTTAGGTTGGAACTTTCATGCACACCTTCGCGTATTGGTAGACAAGGAGCGTGCCATGAAGAGTTTCAGGGGAATCCTCATATCCAGTTCCACATTCGTTTTGGCGGCGACTTTTACGGCTGCCACCTTCCTGCCCGCGCGAGGTTTCGCGCAGGACACAGCGTCCACAGCGACAGCCAGCAGCAAAGCGGAGCAGTGGATCCACGTGCGCGTGGAGAGCAAGGAGGACCATGGAGAGACGGTGCGCGTGAACGTGCCTGTGGAGATGGCGGCAAAGGTACTGCCGGCGATCAACAAAGACAATTTGCATGACGGAAAAGTGCGTATCAATTCGAGCCACATGAACGATGTGGACCTGCGGGCGATCCTGGACGCGGTTCGGACTTCGCGCGACGGCGAATACGTGACGGTGCAAGGGAATGATAACGATGTGCGGGTGGCGAAGAGTGCGGGATATCTGTACATCCATGTGACGGACAAATCGGAAGGCAAGAAAACGGTTGCAAAGGATGGAAAGACCGGAGCGAAGACGGCGACTGGGCATGAATCGAAAGTGGAGATCAAGGTGCCGATGAAGGTGGTGGATGCGCTCTTTTCTGCGGGTAAGGATGAGTTGGACCTGGTGGCGGCGCTTCGGGTGCTTTCAACGCACGGAGACACGGAACTGGTGACGGTGAAGGACGCCGAGAATACGGTGAGGATCTGGGTGGATTCGAAGAACGTAGCAGAATGAAACCCGAAATTCGAAAATCGAAATTAGAAAATCGAAAATGGGTTGCGTGAGAGCTGTGAGCTGGGCCACTTGAAAGTGGCCGCTACGGTGAGTCGGAGGGGACATGTTGATACTGGCGAAGGCGGCGTTGGGGTTTGGCGCGACTATGGTCATGGCAGGAGCGTATGTGTTTCACGAGGGGGTGATCCGCGTGGACGTGGAGGAGCAGCGGGCGGGCGGTTCGCACGTGCATGTCTGGGTGCCGGCGACGGTGGTGTCGGTGGGAATGCATTTTGTGCCGAAGAATCAATTGAACCGGACAACAGAAGAGGCCCGGCAGTTTCTGCCAGTGTTGCGCGAGGTGGCGAAGGAGTTGGAGAAGTATCCCAATGTGGAGCTGGTGAATGTGACAGATGCGCGGGAGCATGTGCGCGTGGCGATGGTGGATGGGAAATTGCGGATCGACGCGGTGAGCGAGGATGGAGATGTAGTGCACGTCAGCGTGCCGGCGCGCGTGTTGCGGGATGTGGCGGATGAGCTCGAGGAGAGGGCGGCCGGGGTGTGAGGGAGCAGAGCTGAAGATAGAAAATAGAAAGAAGAAAATAGAAAGCAAGAACCACGACGGTACAGTTTCAACTGTGCCGTTTTGTCTTCTTGCGGAAGAAGAAAGAGGGGACTTAACGCAGAGGGCGCAGAGGTCGGCGCGCAGAGGGCGCTGAGGAAGCACGGAGAAAGCTTCCAGAAAAGAAAGAGCGCCCGCTCCGCAAAAGCATCCGGAGTCCAAAAAGCGCCCGCCTCGGAAGGCGGCCGCTACAAAGGATCAGGTTGCGGGCATGTGGGAGGCGGGTTGGAAGTAGACTTCGTCCTGGATGGAGTCTTTTTTCCAGCCGGCGCGCAGGAGCATACCGCGGCCGTTTTCTACCATCCCTGGATGGCCGCAGAGGTAAGCGGTGGTATCCGCCGGGGAAAGATTCCACACTTCAATATATTTGCGGATGAGGTCGTCAACGCGGCCGAGTTCGCCATGCCAGCCGGGGTTGTCCCAGGGACGGCTGATCGAGGGTACGTATTTCAGCCAGGGGGCTTCGGCGGCGATTTTTTCCAGTTCATCGCGATAGCCAAATTCGTGGGCGTGGCTGGAACCCTGCACGCAGAAAAGGCGATGCTCGCCGGGCATGGGTGAGCCCCCTTTTTTCCAGTCCTGATACAACGTGCGGACGTAACTGACGTAGGGAGCGACTCCGGTGACGGTGGCGAGGAGCAGATGATTTTTGCGGCCGCTGCGGAGGTCGAGGGTGAAGCGGCCTTTGGCGAAACGGCGGAGGAGCAGCGGAGTGTCTTTATTCATTTCGTACAGGAGAGGAGAAAGTTTGCCTTCCGGGACACGCTCCACGAAAAATTCGAGGACGGGTTCGTAAGGAGATGAGGCAATGGAGTAGGCGCGTTCGAGACGTTTTTCGCCCTGTTCGACGCCGAGTGTGGCGTACTGGCCGGCAAGATAAGTGAAAGGCGCACCGGGATCGATTTTCAGGATGAAGAGGTCTTGGGCGATCTCGCGTCGATCGAGAACGCGGGCGGGAAGGAATTTTTCTGGATTGGCGACCAAGAGAGCCCCCGAGGGATAGGATGCGCGATTTGGAGAAACGTCACGGGCGGACGGACGGAGCGAGCCGCCGTGAAGTGGTAAAGAGTATGGACCAACGGGGGGAATTTTGGGTGGAAGAAGTTGGAAGATGGAATTTTGGGAGGCGCCGGGATTGAACAAGTCGGTGAGCTTAGGGGCCGAGGCGGATTGCGTTGCGGCAAACAGGAGCGCAGCAAGAAAGGCGAGGGCGGGCCAACTGCTATTCATTACTTGCTCCTTCGAGGATGGAGGAAAGCGAGGCCCGAGGTTGGGGCTCGGGCGGCTCCGTGTGGGGAGGTCATATCAAGATCGCATGGGGAATGCAATCGTGGGGATTGTGGAAGAGTGTGGAAAAGAGGGATAGCAGAGCGCAGCGAACAGATAACAGGATTCGGGTTGCGGCGAGGTGTTGAACGGATCGATTTTGTTTTGGGTGGAAGTAGGAAGGGACTTAACGCAGAGGGCGCAGAGGTCGGTGCACCCTTCGGCTCCGCTCAGGACAGGCAGAGTTCGCGGAGAGGAAAATAGAAAACAAGGAGCGACTGCATGGGTGCTTGTTTTTATCCTGGGGAGCGGAGGATAGGACGCAGGATTTGAATGCGGGCCGGCTGGAAGCCGGCGCTACCGGGCGCTACTCGTAGGCTAGGGCTTCGACGGGGTCTACGCTGGAGGCGCGGAAGGCGGGGACGGCGGCGCCGAGGGAAGCGCCGATGAGGGCGAGCCCGATGGAACCGAATACCCAGCCTGGCGTGAGGAGAATGGAGAGGCCGGGATTGGTTTGCTTGAGGATAGCTTCGGTGAGGAAGGTGATGCCGATGCCGAGAAAGCTGCCGGCGATGGTAAGGAAGGCGGTTTCACCGAGAAGCATTTTGACCACGTCGAGGCGGGAGAATCCTAGAGCTTTGAGGATGCCGATTTCGCGGGTGCGCTCGAGGATCATGGTGTGCATGTTCATCAGGACGACGAGAAAGCTGATGACGATACCGAGTCCGACCATGGTCTTGATGAAAGGTTTCAATTCGGGGAGGTTGGAGGAGTTCATGAGCGAGACGTATTCGGACATGGAACGGATGCGATTTTGCGGATCGAGTTTGAGAATTTCGGCGCGGGCGGCTTCGGTGTCGCCTTTGCTGCGGACGAAGACCATGGAGATGTGATTTTCGGCGCCGAGGATGTCCTGGCCGGTTTTGAGAGGGATAAAGAAGCGGGCGCCTTTGCCGTGGGCGACGATTCCAGAAACGGTAAACGGGTGATTGGAGAGCGAGACGGTGTCACCGACTTTGATGTGGCGGGTCTGGGCAATGATGTCGTCGGCGAGGCATTCATCGGGAGCCTGGAAGGGACGGCCAGCGCGGAAGATGAATCCCTGGCTGAGGGCGTTGAAGCGTTTGTAGTCGATCGCGAAAATGTTGATCAAGGTCTTGGGGTCGGAAAGGATCAACGTGGGGGCGGCTTCGTCGACATCCGGGAGTTTGGCAATGCGTTCCCCGAGGGATTCCGGCATGACGGCGCTGGCGAAGGCAAAAAAGATGGAGGAATTAGGAGGCTGGACGAGGAGATCGGCGCCGACGCCTTCGACGCGCTTGCCCCACTCTGCAACGACGCCGCTGGTGAGGCCAACAATCATCAGCACGAGTACTACCTGGATGGCGATGGCGAGGATGCTGAGGGCGCAACGCAGAGGTCGAGAGGCGAGATTGCCCCAGAACATGCGCAAAAGAGAAAAGGGACCGTCGTAAGTTTCTGGCATAAAGGATTGTGAGCCAATCGCTCTTTCACTGGGAACAGCTGGCCGCTCTGGAACTTAGGGGAACGCCTGAAGTTGAGGTTCTTCGGACATCCTCATCGGATGTCCTCAGAATGACAAACTTCCCTTCACTTGCAGTTGGCCAGCAACGAATGTTTGGAGCCGACGCTAAGAATTTAACATCGGGAATGGAGCAGGTCAAAAGTAAAACGGGCGGAGTTGTAGCACGAAGAATGCCGAAGTGCAGCAAAAATTATTTCTGTGCGGTTAAGTTTTGCACATGAATGTTGATAACCTTGTGGAAAGCAGAGCCTTTGGAAGGGTTAACTCCGCACTATTCAACACGATGATACGGATTGCACAATTTTAGTGCAATGCGCCTGAATGGGTGCGGGAGTAAGGAAAAATTTCGGCGCAAGGTGACAAAGATCACGGAGTTGTTGGCAGAAAAGCACAAACTCTTTAGCTGGGAAAATCAAAAATGGGAAATTTTTTGCAGATGATGGGATGGGAAGAGAGCACGCGTGGAACATTCGCGTGAAACATTTTTGCCGGTGAGTTGAGCGGACTTTAATACCACTTCGGCGGGCGGTCAAGATGAATTTTGATGACTTGCCTGGAATCGGTGATGTCGTACCAGTGGCCGTAGGACTTCCAGCCTTCGGCGACAACCTGGATGAGGACGCGTCCCATGGGCGCTTCGGGAACGTGCGCGATGCCTTGCATGTTGGTCTTGACGTTGACTTCGGTCTTTTTGTCTTTGATTAAACGATCTTGCTGCGTTTTGAGATAGACGCTGGCGTTTTCGATGGGCTTGTCCGCATCGCCGCCGGTGATTTCGATGGTGAGGCGCGGGATGGGTGCATCTTTTGGCGGCGCGGGTTGCTGGGCGGATGAGGAAACGCAGGCAGCAAAGAAGAGCAGAAAGAGAGAAACGGATCGCGAGAGGTTGGAAAGTTTCATGGAAGTTTCCTGAATTATGTTGGCTGGAAAAGGCGCGCGGGTCAAGTTGGTTGGGGGAATGGGGAAGCCTGGGTAAGTTGTTGAATCGATTCGCGCACAGGGCGTGATGGAATATTTGACTCGCCGAGCGGGGTCTTGTAAGTATGGTGGGCTACGGAGAGCAACAAAGACTGAGGAGAAGACATGGGATTTGCCACGAACGCGATACATGTTGGCCAGGAACCGGATCCATCGACAGGCGCGGTGGTCGCGCCAATTTATCAGACGTCGACGTACGTCTATGAGGAGCTGGGGAAGTCGAAGGGCGGATACGATTATGCGCGAACGAATCACCCGAATCGCAAGGCGCTGGAGCGCACGGTAGCGAAACTGGAAGGCGGGCACGCGGCGTACGTGTTCACTTCGGGGATGGCGGGGATTGACGCCGTGTTCCGGTTGTTGAGGCCGGGAGATCACGTCGTTTTGTCGGAAGCGGTGTATGGCGGGGTGTACCGGCTGTCGACACAACTGCTGGTTCATTTTGGATTGGAGTTCAGTTTTGTGGACACGACGGAGCCGGCAGTAGTGCTGGGAGCGATGCGGCCGAACACGAAGATGCTGTACATCGAGACGCCGACGAATCCAACGCTGAGGATTACGGACATCGCGGCGATGGCGAAACTGGCGAACGAGCGGCGAACAACTTTGGTGGTGGACAATACGTTCATGACCCCGTACCTGCAGAGGCCGATCGAACTGGGCGCGCACATCGTGGTGCACTCATTGACGAAGTATATGAACGGGCACAGCGACGCTACGGGCGGAGCGGTGGTGCTGACGCGGCCGGAGGATGCGGACAAAATCTATTTCACGCAGAAGTCGGCGGGCGCGGGGCTGTCGCCGATGGATTGTTTTCTGGTTTCGCGGGGGTTGAAGACGCTGGCGGTGCGAATGTTGCAGCACAATGCGAACGGGCTGGCGGTGGCGCGGCATCTGGATGCGCATCCGAAGGTGCGGAAGGTGTACTACCCGGGGCTGGCGACACATCCGCAGCATGAGCTGGCGCGGAAACAGCAGAAGGGTCCTGGAGCGATGATTGCGTTTGATTTAGGGGATGAAGGAGCGGCGCGGCGGTTTTTGAACCAGGTGAAGATTTGCGCGCTGGCGGAAAGTTTGGGCGGGGTGGAGTCTTTGATTTCGCTGCCAGCGCAGATGACGCACGCGTCGATGCCGAAGGAAGTGCGGGACGCGGTGGGAATTACGGATAGCCTGGTGAGGTTGAGCGTGGGGATTGAGGACGTTGAGGATATTATTGCGGATTTGGATCAGGCGTTGCTTTATGTGTGAGAGAAAGAAGTAATGAAGCAAAGAGGTAAAGCAGGAGGAAGAGAAAGAGGTTCACACAGAGGACGCAGAGAAAGAGCACAGAGGACACTGAGTTAAGACAAGAGTGGCCGATCGGGAGATCGGCCATTATTTTTTGCAGGAGCCGGAGAGCCAGCGGAGGTAGGCTGCGGAGCCGCCGGAGATGGGGAGGATCAGGAATTCGGGGGTTTCGTAAGAGTGGAGGCGGAGGACTTCCCTTTCGAGGGATTTCAGGCGGCGGGTGGTGGTCTTGATCAGGAGGAGATGTTCGCGAGCGGTTTCGATTTTTCCTTTCCAGCGGTAGATGGATTCGAGAGGGGCGCTGTGGATGTTGACGCAGGCGGCTAGGTGTTTTTGGAGGACGGAGCGAGAGATTTTGCGGGCTTCGGGGAGGGTGGGGCAGGTGACGAGGATTAGACGGAATTGGGTGGTGGTGAGCATAGTGAGTAGAAGGATTGTAGCGGATTTTGGGAATGGCGCGGGTTATGCGGGATCGAAGAGGGAGAGATAACGCAGAGTTCGCGGAGAACGCAGAGGACGCTGAGAAGAGAAGAAACGAAGAGGAAGAGCGATTGTAGTGTCTGATCGTAAGAGCCCACTCTTCGCGAAAGGCGCGAAGGATGGGGCACCCTCGAGTATTTTTGTGGTAGGCGTAACGAAGAAGGCGGCCTAAAGCCGCCCCTACAAGGATAGTGGAAGTGACTGTAGAATGTGGAGACTATGGCTACTACACAGATGGTGTCGCCGATCAAGTTTGGGACCAGCGGTTGGCGGGGATTGATTGCGGATGATTTTACGTTTGCGAATGTGCGGCTGGCGGTGCGGGCGATTGCGGAGCATTTGACGGAGAAGAAGAAGCACGCGAAGGTGCTGGTCGGTTACGACACGCGATTTTATTCGGAAGAGTTTTCGGCGCTGGCCGTGGGGATTTTGCAGGAACACGGGATTCACACGCTTTTGTGCGAAACGTTTACGCCTACACCGGCGATCGCTTATGAGATTCAGCGGCGGAAGCTGGACGGGGCGATCAATTTCACGGCGAGCCACAATCCGGCGCAGTATCACGGGCTGAAATTTTCGAGCGCGGATGCGGGGCCGGCGCTGCCGGAAGTGACGAAAGACATTGAAGCGCGGGTGGCGCGGATTCTGGCGAAAGAGGGAGTTCCTTCGGGGGAAGCGGGTCACGATGGGCACGCGAAGAAGGATGCGGGAGAGACGGTCAATCTGAAGGCCGATTATTTGAAGCGGCTGGAAGAATTGGTGCGCTTCGACGTGCTTAAAAAGGCCAAGATTAAAATTGTGACGGACGCGTTGCACGGCGCTGGCTCCGGATATCTGGACAAGGCGCTGGCGGATCATGGAATCGCGGTGACGGCGCGGAGGACGGAGCGGGATTGTTTGTTTGGGGGAAGCGGGCCGGATGTGGACGAAAAAAACCTGGCGCCACTGGGAAAAGCGGTGAAGGAGAATGGCGCGAAGGTCGGCCTGGCGACGGATGGAGATGCGGACCGGTTTGGAATTGTGGATGGCGATGGAACATGGATCCAGCCGAATCTGATTTTGGCGCTGGTGTACGACTACCTGGTGGAAACGCGCGGATGGAAGATGCCGGCGGCGCGAAGCGTGGCTACGACGCAGATGGTGGATGCGGCGGCGAAGTCGCACGGACAGACAACTTACCAGACGCCGGTGGGATTCAAGTACATCGGGCAGCTGATTCGCGAAGACAAAATTGCGATGGGCGGCGAAGAGAGCGCGGGGCTGACGATTCGCGGGCATGTGCCGGAGAAGGACGGGGTACTGGCGTGCCTGCTGGTGGCGGAGATGACGGCGGCGCGGGGAGCATCGATCGGCGAGCAGGTGGGGGCGATGTTCAAGAAACTGGGGCGGGAGTTTCATCCGGTGCGCGAGAACCTGCACTTGTCCGACGAACAGAAGGCAAATGCGATCCAGAAGGCGGCGGTGGACGCTACGACACTCCTGGGAAGAAAAGTTGTATCGGTGGACCGCACGGATGGAGCAAAATTCGTGTTTGGAGACGGATCCTGGATGTTGTTGCGGCTGAGCGGGACGGAACCGCTGCTGCGCTTGTATGTGGAAGCGGAGAGCGCGGCGGCGACGGCGAAACTGGTGAAAGAGGCTTCGGATTGGATTCTGAAAGAGTGATGAGCGAATTGCAGAAAAAACCGAAGAACAGTTTGCTGCACTATGCGCCGTACCTGATGGGCGTGTTTGTGGCTCTGCTGCTGGTGCACGATATTTTCGGGACGCACGGCTACCTGGCGATGCGGCAGAAGCAGCAGGAGATCCGGAAGATCAGCCAGGAATTGGAAAAACTGAACAAGGAAAATCTGGAGCTGCAGCAGAACGTGCAGGATTTGAAAAGCGATCCGGAGACGATCCGGAAGATTGCACGGGAAGAGTACGGCCTGGCGGGGCCGAATGAAAAGATCATCAAGCTGCCGACACCGAAGCCGGCTGCGCCTGCAGCGACTGGACAACGTTAGGGCGTACATCGTCCGCAGTACAAGCCTCGAGCATCGCGGAAATTCAAGACAGAGCAAACTTCACATCGTGCATGGATTTGAAGTTGAGATCCTTCGGCTATCCTTGTCGGATAGCCTCAGGATGACAGGTTGCTGGCGGTTCGCTGGTGGGCGAGTATTGTAGCGTGCGTGAGGGATTCGGAACGGATTTGCCCTTTTTATAGCGCGTACGCAGGACTGACAGCACGAGCATCGCGAGAAAAATCACAAATAAACCGATTGTGGCTTTGGGGATGGAACATCCGCGCTTGGGCAGGATGGAGAGGCGCCCGTAGACGAACTCGATGTGCACCCAATAGACGAGGAGCGAGGTGGTGCCGAGTTGAATGACGGGGCTGAAGCCCATTTGCGCGAGTCCCCAGCGGCACCAGGCGTAGGCGAGAAACATGAGGATGAGAAGAATGCCGCAGCGCATCAGAAGGAAATTGGGATTGGAGTGCCAATAATCGTACACGGCATAGAGATGGATGGGCGATTCATCAAGGAAGCGGGAGAGGTAGCAGGCGCCGACGCCGGCAAGACCGAGAAGGAAGAAGAAGAGAGCTTCGTTGCGGCGGGCAAAGGAAGTGTAGACGAGAAAGCCGACGGCGAGGCCGGCAAAGGCGAAGGCGGCCCAGGGGAAGAGCGGGAAAAGCCAGTGCTGAGGCTCGGGAAAGATGTGGACACCGTTGATGTAGGACTCGAGGGGCCAGGGGAGGAAGCGGGGACGGTGGGTGGTCCAGAGCGGCGGGGTGAGCATGGCGATGAGCGTGGCTGCGAGGAGCGCGCCGGCGATGCCGCGAATGCGAGCGACGGAGATTTCTTCGGCTGAGGTGAGCCAGCAGAGGAAAGACATGAAGATCATGCAGAGGCCGAGGATGTTGAGGACGTCGACGCGGAGGAGATCGGTCCAGGGCACCCATTTGTAGCCGAGGGCATATTCCTGGATGCGGAAGAGAAGGCCGAGTGCGAAGATTTCGGCGCCGCGGAGGGCGGTTTGTTTCACGATGGTGTTGCGGGCAATTCCCTTTTCGCGGAGACGTTCGGTGACGAGCGCCATGGAGATGCCGGCTAGGAAGATGAAGAGTGGAGCAGGGAGCGTGCCGCCCAGTTGCGACCAGTGGAAGAGCGCGGTGTCGCGAAGGTCGGAGCGGAGCCAGGAATCGTAGCAGTGGGTTTGGAACATGAGGAGGCAGGCAAGGCCGCGGAGCCAGTCGATGTAGGAGAGGCGGGAGGTTGGTGAGGTTGGCGGAGTTGGCGGAGTTGGCGGCATGCGTGGTTTGTGGTGCGTAATCTGTAATCAGTAATCGGTAATCAGTAAGAGGATAACAGCGAACAGATAGCAGATAACAGGAAGCTGGGGCCGGTTGCTGGTGTGCAACTATGCTCCAATTCTGATTCTGATTCTGATTCTGATTCTGATTCTGATTTTGATTCCGACTCCGATTCTGGTTCCGATTTTGGTTCGGATTCTCACTTCAGCAAAGACCGAAGGTGCGGCGGCCCGGGCTCGGCCTTGTAGCCTGCGGCTCGCGCCGCTGGCTATCTGACGAGTGGAAGCTGGAAGAGATACTGTATTTTTACTTCCGGCTCTGGGCCACTGTCCGAAAATAACAAAACGGGACAAGGGGCCACAGAAGCGGGATCGATTTCGCCAGGATTAGCCTGACGTCCGTTCCAAGGCAAGGACCTATCGACGTTGCGAGAATTAATTCGCGATTATTCGTTTCGGACGCGGTTGAGGTCCGATTCCCGGTTTCACCGGAGGGTTTGAAAGCCAGCCGATGAAAAATGTCGAGCACGACAAGCAGGTTCACCAGCCGGCGAGTTCGTGCGGAACGGCTATCGTAAGACACTGACACGGGCTTGCCGAGCCACGGGCCGACGCGAACGCAGATCCAATTCCAGGATCGCTGCAGATCGGCAGGGTCGACAAAAAGCAGGTAAGCCGAAAGCATATCCCACTGGAACATGGGGATGTTCAACGAATACTCCAGGCTCAAATGAAACAGGAGTCCCGCCGCCAGGATTTTGTAACGCATTCTCTTTACCCAAATCAGGGTGCCCAGGGAAAACTCCAAAACCATGGCGGACCAGGTGCCGAGCTTGAGAATCCCGGGCTGCAGCAACCAATCGGGCAAGGGGAATCGCTGTAGCTCAAAGAGATGGAAGACGTAAAACAGAGCGCTCCCTTCGATCCAGGGAGCGCCCTTCAGTTTCCAACAAAATGTCGCGAGGTAGACAAGCGAAAGCTCGATTTGAATCATCCCCTGCGCCCAAAGCCTGCGGAGAGGAACTTCCGATTGCTCCCTGCCGCGCCAGACGCGGATGAGGCGGTCCACGGAGAGCGCCGCCCCGGCGGGAGCAAAAATGAGGAAAAATCCTGCGACTCGCAAGAAGGTGTCGCCGCCATGGAGGATGTACAAATTCCGTTGTTGAATCGAGGCCAGACAGAAATAAACAACAATGCTGTTGAGGCGAGAAAGAAATCCAATCGTCAACAGAAACGCCGATGCGAGAAATATCCAGAAAAGAGCGATGACACAGCGATCATCCTGCGGAAGAATGGTGAAAAGATTCAAGCGAAGTCCGGGTTCAAGTTCCCGCATGGTACCCAGGCTCATCCAGGCGTGAGTTCCGTACCAGGGGATCCAGTCCGGCTTCAAGAGGAGGAGGGTGATCATAACGAGTAGACCGTACGCGATGCGGAACCACGCGAGTGGTAGCGGCGACTGCTCGGCAAAGAAGAACCTGTTCCATACAGCGAGGATCGCGTTCATTGCGGATTGAGGTCTTCCGGTTCCACGCGATAGCGATAAAAAACACGGGATTGCCACGGCAAATCGGTGAAGCTGCCATCAGCATTCCGCACAAGATCCGACCAGTTCAAGATGAGCATGATCATCTCGGGACGCTTCGAAGGATCGGGAGCGTGGCGCGCAATGTATCGAGCCGCATCGGGCCACAAATCGGCAAATTTGCTGTCGGCCAGGGTTTCTTCGAACTTACGATATCGCTCTTTCGAGTAGCGCTCTGTGAAACTCAACCGGTCCATCCTGGGGAACTGCCAATAATCAGTCGTTCCGTCAGTGTAAACCAGCATGGCTTCCAGGTAGCCGTTGGTGCGTTTTGGCGATGGAGAGAACATGTCCCAGGTTTGGAAGAGACCGGACCAAAGAAAATAGGGGCGTACCAGGTCCCTGCAAACAAGCAGCGGGAGACTGTTGGAAGGCAGGCACCAGATGGGAATGGCGATGAGGTGGAATAGGAGAAAGAGAGTGATCGCCGAGTCTCGCCACCGCGCGAATCGATTCGTTGGAGAAGATTTGGTCATAGGTATTTTTTGAACCGACGGAGTTTTCGCCATTTCTGGCTCCAATCGTATAGACGTGCTCCCCGACGAAGAGTCGTGGAAAATGGTTTATCCGCAAGGAAGTATATAGTCGATGGGCCGGAGTGCGACCATCGAAGTCCAGTGCGGCGCCCATTGCGCCTTTTGGAATCTAGGTCTTGGGCTGGCTTCTGCAATGATTGGGGATTTTTGTATCGTAGCGACCGGCAGATGCGGCCTCGGTGAATGCGAAGCCCGGGAGCTTATGGAGCGATTAGAATTAGTTCGGAGTTGGTGAGTGACGATTTGTGACTTTTGATTGGGGGCTGGCGCACGGATGAGGCAACTGAATGTTTGGGCGATGCTGGGGATTTGGGCGGGGTTGAGCCTGGGCGGGGCGCTGTATGCGGCTTGGGAGGGATATGAGGGCCGAGCGTTTGCGGCGACGGTGGTGACGTTTTCGATTTTGCTGCTGGTGATGCTGGCGTTCGCGGCGCGGGGCGTGCCGGAGGGATTGGCGGGAAAATTCGGGCCGGCAGGAGGATTTCTGCTGGGCGCATTCGTGTTTGTGGCGTTTGTGATTTACCTGGTGGGGACGGGAACGTTCGCGGCGGTGCGCGCGGGAGCGATGGCGGCGTTTGTGTTTTTGCCGCTGGGGCTGGCGGTTTCGTCGCGCGGCGGGGCGGCAGGAAGCTGGCAGGATTTTCTGACGGTAGCCGGGGTGTGGGCGTTTGTGAAGTTCGGGCCGACGCATTGGATGTGGCCGTATCCCGGCGGGCGGTTGGCCTACGTGTTCACGGTACTGATGGCGGTGAATGTGGCGCTGGCGTGTTTTTTGCTGGTGCGGCGGGCGAAGGGCGTGGGGTATTCGATCGGCTGGGGTAAGAACTGGGGCTTGTATGTGCTGGGGAGCTTCGTCTTGTTTGGTTGCGTGGCGATTCCGCTGGGAATCCGGATGCGGTTTATTGCGTTCGATCCGCATTGGGGAAATTGGCGGGGGCTGCTGGTGGGTTCGCTGGGGATTTTGTTTTTGACGGCGTGGCCGGAGGAGTTGCTGTTTCGCGGGCTGCTGCAGAATTTTCTGGGGCGGGCGTCGAAGAGCGAATTTGCGGGGTGGTGGACGGCGTCGATGCTGTTCGGGTTCTCGCATATTACGAATCTGGGGTTTCCGAATTGGCGGTACGTGATTCTGGCGGCGATTGCGGGGCTGTTTTACGGGTGGACGTGGAAGAAGACGGGATCGATTTTTGCTTCGGCGCTGGTGCATGCGGGGGTGGATGTTACGTGGCATTTTTTGTTTCGGACGGTGTAGGGACGAAAAGCGCCCGCCTCGGAAGGCGGCCGCTACAAAGGCAAACCCAGGAGGGCGGAGCAAGCTCCGCCCCTACAATGAAAGAAGGAACGAGGTTAGTCGGGGAACCAGTTGCTGCGGTAGGCGATCCACCAGGATAGGGCGAGGATGGGGAAAGTGGCGACTATGGCCCAGACGAAGGGCAGAGTGAAGTCGGCGACCAGACCCAGGGCGGCGAAGAGTAGCCAGAAGATTTTGCGCTGCATGGGAAGAGTTTAGCGCATTCGTTCCCATGTAGGAGCACAGGCGGGAATAGGTGTGCGGCAAGAGTGCAGGGCGACCTGAAAGTCGCCGCTACGAAGGGGAGGAGACCCCAAGAGGGCGGGCCGGCTGGAAGCCGGCGCTACCTCGGGTTAGCGCGAGAGACGGACGGAGGGCGCTGGGCACAGTGGGGGAAATGCGGTAGAAAGCGGGGCACGGTGGTTGGAGAGTTGGGCGGGGACGGAGGGTTGCTATGGCTGGGAATGACGGGGCGAGTTTGGCGCGGGGATTTCAGGTGCAGCGGCGCGAGGTGGAAGACGGTTGGGTGGTGGAGTGCTTTGGAAGATTGACCAGCGAGAATGTGCCGCTGCTAAAGGAAGAGATGCGCGAGGCTTGCGGGAGGAAGGGGCGGATCGTGCTGGACCTGAAGAAAGTGCCGATGATGGACAGTTCGGGGCTGGGCGCGGTGGTGACGCTGCATGTTTCGGCGCGGACTAGGGGATGCAAACTGGAAGTGGTAAACGCGAGCAAACAGATTCGGGAATTATTCAGCATGACGAATGTGCTGGGGCTGTTTGAAGAGACGGGACGGCATGGGCGGAGGATGATGTGAGGGAGGAGGGGAGGTAAAGGAGGTAGAGGAGGTAAAGGAAGTAAACGAAAGAGTGCCAGGTTTGGATTGTGCGATCGGGTAGGAATTGTAAAAGCGGTGGCAGGGTTGCGGCTTCGGATGCGCTTGGATTGGGCGTTGGGCGAAAGAAGAGAGAGATAACGCTGAGGGCGCGGAGAGCGCTGAGATCGCTGAGAAGAGGGACGAGGGACACAGGCTGAAGGCTGTGCTGCGGGGAGACTACGGGGATGGTATAGGGATGGTGGCCGGTCTGAAGACCGGCCACTACAGGGATTTCAGTCGGCTTCTTTTAGTTTTTCGAGATAGTTGGTGTAGGCGGCGCGGAGGCGGGCGGGGTCAGGGGCCGTGGTTGCGTGCTCGACGAGCAGGCTGACGAACTGGTCCATGGCTTTATCGAGCTCTTCGAAAAGCTTTTTGTTGGTTTTGGAAAGGGCGGTGTCGCCGCCGTAGTCTTCGGATTTATCCCAGGTGCGTTCGAGAACTTTTGCGAGAGTGGCGGCGGTGGCGTTGTCACCCTTTTGCGAGGCGTTGAAGGCAAGAGTGGCGAGAGCGCGATAGGGGCCCATTTTTGTGTTGTCGACGCCGGCGGTTTGGGGACCTTTTGTTTGCGCGGCGGCAGAATTGGCGAAGAGAACCGCGAACACCATCACCAAGAGAAAACACTTAACGAAATTCCGAGCAGAGATACCCGTTGAACGACCTGTCATAAGCCGAGGTTCCTCCTTTTTTTTTGCGAGCAGTGAACGATCGGACAAGAGTGTGCGGCGGAAAGCCGATGACCCTTACCGAGAGCATATAGCTTTTGGCGGTTATCCGAACGGGGACGCACCTCAAGAGTTAACAGGCAATTGCAGCTAGTTCGTTAGTGTCCGCAGACCGGTTTCGGGCGAATGGTCATCCCTGGGGAAGCAGGACGATTTTGCCGGAGACCTGGGCTCTCTCCAACATTTCGTTGGCGCGGGCGGCTTCGCGGAGAGGGAGTTTTGCAGCGATGACCGGCTGGATTTTTTTGGCGGCAAGGAGGCCGAAGAGTTTTGAGAGATCTTCACGGAACCAGGCGGGATGGGAGTCACGAAGAGTTTTAATGTTGTACCAGAAGGCTCGTTTGCCGTCGGGAATAAGTTTGAGCAGGCCGAGCGTGGCGAAACCGAGGGCTGCGGACAACTTGCCTTCC
>Ga0210410_10001287_pt1 | contig 23902 bp, 21 predicted proteins | sample IncBWC4MmetaG_FD_161058 | JGI IMG/M metagenome (GOLD analysis project Ga0210410, IMG submission 161058) | Forest soil microbial communities from Barre Woods Harvard Forest LTER site, Petersham, Massachusetts, United States - Inc-BW-C-4-M | ecosystem: Environmental > Terrestrial > Soil >... | reverse complement strand
TGTCCTTCTGTTTCATTCTATTGTATGAAACACCAGAGCGATCCTCGTGTCAAGATAATTTCTTTCCGCTGGCGAGGTATTCAAAAACTGGGGGAGGGCAAGCGACAGCCAGCCGTTGACACAGTCAGGAAAAGCAGATACTCTGATAATCAGATTTATGAAGAAAACGAGCATAACCGTCACGGACGCTTCGCGCAATTTTGCGGACTGCGTTAACCGCGCGCACTATCAAAACGTTACGTTTGTGCTTACGAAGAACGGTGAGTCGGTCGCGCGACTTGTGCCGGACAACGAAAAAGTTTGTGTTGGCCGCGATTTAGCCGAGGCACTGGCTAAAACCGACTTGCCGGAGAACGAAGCCAGAGCTTGGCACCGTGATCTGGAAGCTGCCCGCAAGAGCATCAAGGCACCCGCCGACAAATGGCGATAATCCTGGACGCGGACGTCGTCATTCGGGGCGAGAAGGGTGCTTTTGACCTGAAGAGCTGGGTGACGTCCCGTCCGAAAGATCGATTTGAGATTGCTGCAATCACGGTTGCCGAACTATGGCATGGAGTGGAACGAGCGACCGGGACACATAAGGTCACGCGGCAGCGTTACTTGGACGCCGTTCTGCAATCCCTGCCGATCATCCCCTACACCGAGCAGACTGCGTACGAGCATGCACGTATCTGGGCCGAATTGGAGCTCGCCGGGAAAATGATTGGCTTCTATGACCTGATTGTCGGGGCAACGGCTCTGGAGCGCGGGAGCGAGGTAGCCACGTTCAATAAGCGCCACTTTGCTCGAATAAGGGGACTAGGCGTCATCGAACCAAAATAGTTCCTCGCAAAATATCCGCCTAGTTCTATGCACTCCATGGCGCTTGCTTGTCCAAACTTGCCCATTTGAGAGCGACCCGAAAACTAATAAGCGACGCCAGGACAGCGACTCAAGTTGATTTATTTTCTGGTTCGGGACCAGGAGGCCGGTGCTTCAAATCCATTCGCCCCGACCAGATTTCCCCTCAGCATGGCGGTTCATGCACGAAATCTGAACCACGCGCCTCGAAGTTGGCGTCATCTCCTATGGAGTACCGTAAGGGGTGGTACGGCTGGACAATTCGCGCAAACAAGCTCCGCGTGTTCGATCCGGAGAGTAAAGGTCGGCTGGCCGCAGCGAGCGCAGGGAACCGCCTCAAGCCCATCCGAGAGCGGGTCCCATACCAGATCCAGTCGTCCCACAGATCGCTCCTTGACCATCACAGCCGCAGCGATCTGCAATTTCGGCTGCTCGACCAGCATTACCGAACCAAGCTTGATCTCCACTCGCACAGAGGACCGCTGTCGTAGCTCGGCGATGCGCAGGCTGTACTCGCGATCAATCGCCTCGCGGCGTGCTGCTGCTCGGCCGGCCGGATCGTCTTCGCTGCTGCCATCTTCCGGTTTGCGAGTGCGAAACTGCGATCGACGCTCATATTCATCGGCCTCCTCGCGGAGCTGCGCGTAATAATAGGAGACGCGCGCAATTTGCCTTTCTAGGCGGTCGGCCCATTCCCGGCGGCAGGCATTGGCTAGCGCAGTTACGGTTCGGAGCACGTGCCCCCGAGCGGTCCTATATCCAGACGCGAGGCCAGTGTGCCTTGCCTCGGCGAGAACCGCTTCGGGATTCGTCGACAGCCGGCCGTCAGCCAAAAGCGGTTCCAATTGCCGGACCTCTCTCTGGTAGTGCAGATCGATGCCAATGGGCAAAATCTCCTCTTGCTTTTGGTCGCCGGAGAAGACGGCCTTGAACCAGAAGACTGCCTGGGGAAAGCTGAGCGGCCGGACGCGCTCGATCCGCAATTCCGCTCCGGGCGGAAGTAAAACGGTCCGGTTCACCCGCGCATGAAGATCCTGGACGTGCAGGTTGAGGCCGATCCGATACAACTGTGCAGCGCTCCAGCGTTTCGCGGCATCGCCCAGCAAGCGGTCGACGAGTGGTGTGCCGAAGCTGGCCAATTGCGCCCTGGGGTGCTCGGGCAGAGCCTCAGGATCAAACGTGACTTGCAGCAGTTCGGTTTCCGTCAACAGGTCGTACACCTGCGGCTCAATTTCGTCCCAGGCTCCGTCGACCGCCTCGACGAAGTCGCGGACGAACTGTTCCAGGGGCGAGAAGCAGAGCGAGTGTTGGAAGACGGAAGTCATAATGTTCCAGCAAAACACAAGGGCGGAGCCTCATCCTTCGGGCACGAAGCGATTGCCGAACAGGTTTTCATCCTGAGCCTTTTGGCGAAAATAGGCTGCCTTGGCTGCCAGCAGGCGGTTGGCCAAAGTCTCCATCCGAGCCGCAAACTCGCCGGTATCGCGCGAGGCCGCCCACTCATCGACCACTATTTCCTCGAACTCTTTCTCTTCGCCCAGGTTTCCGAGGATCATGTCGATTTCGCCGATCACCAACTCGAACATGTTCAGTTTGGCCTCCAGCAAGTGAAGAACAGCCGCTTCGACGGTTCCGGCGGCTACCAAGTTGAACACATATACATCGCTCCGCTGTCCAATCCGGCTGAGGCGGCCGACGCGTTGCTCGATCTTCATCGGGTTCCATGGAAGATCGAAGTTACACAATCCATGTGCGAACTGGAGATTTCTTCCTTCACTGCCGGACTCCGAGCACAACAGCAGGCGTGCCGAACCACGAAAATGCTCGATTGCCGCTTCCCTCTCCAGCCGCGACAGCCCTCCGTGGAACACGGCCACGTCGTGGCCGGCCTCGGCCAACTTCCAGCGAAGCATCTCCTGGGTCTTGCGGAATTGCGTAAATACCACCAGTTTGTCGGGGAAATCTCGCAGCAACTGCAACACGCGATCGGTCTTGGCGTTGCTGTCTTCGCGCCTCGCCTGCTCCGAGAGTTCGCGGAGATTCGCCCGTTGCTCGGGCGACAGATACGGCTTATTGAGCATATTATCGAGCATCGAAGCTGCCGCTGCAGCAGAACTTCCGATGGCCATCTGGAGCATGACGAGCGTCATGCGGTTCATGCCGACCGCGGTGTCGGTGCGCAGACCGTTGCGCACTATTGCCGTGATCGAATCGTAGAGCACCCGTTCTCCGGATGTCAGCGCGACGGCGTCGGTGCGAGCGTATCGCCGCGTAAACTGCAGGCCGACGGTGCTCCGCCGATTGCGCACCATGACCTCGCTCAGCAATGCGTGCAATTGGTCCACATTCCTGGGGGTGAGCTTGTCCTCTTTCGAAACGAAACGACGTGAAAAATCCCGTTGTGTGTTCAGCAGCCCCGGCTCCAGCAGCGTCACGAGATTAAACAGCTCCTCCAGATTGTTCTGCACCGGAGTGGCCGTCAGCAGAAGGATGAACTGCTTTTGGAGTTCGGTTGCAAACTTCCAGGCTGCAGTCGTCCGACTGCGCAGATGGTGGGCTTCGTCCACGATTACCATATCCCATCTTCGCGCCAGGATCGCGGTACGGTGCGGTTCGCGTTTGGCAGTGTGGATCGAAACGATCACCCGGTCATACGCACCCCAAGCGAGGACACCAGCGTTGCGAAAAGACGGATCGTCGTAGCTGGTCAATTCAATGGCGAACTTCCGACGCATCTCGCCCTGCCACTGCGTTATCAGAGAAGGCGGGGTCAGCACAAGTACGGAGCGCACCAAGCCGCGCATCAGCAGTTCAGAGAGCACCAGGCCGGCTTCGACGGTCTTGCCAAGACCTACTTCGTCGCACAACATAGCCCGGCCCCTGAACCTGCGCAAGACGGTTTTCGCTGTGCGCGTTTGGTGCTCTAGCAGGTCCATCTCCCGAACCATCGGCAGACAGATCAGCCGGTCAAATCCTGGGTGCGTCGCCAATTGGGTCGCTCGCAATCCCAAGTGGAACTCCGCTGGCGTCAGGCGAGGAATCGGGCGGCGCAGGAGCTCGCCATCCGCGGAGGCAAACTCAATGGCGTCGTCCGGCTCTGCGGTTGGCGGGTCGGCTGTGAACGGTCGGGATCTTTCGAGAACCAATCGATAGCGATGGGGAGAAACATATTCAAGCCAGATCACCTCGATGTCGGTATCAGCCGCCCATTGGCTCGCCGCCCCGGGAATCGTGAGGGAAGTACCGGACGTGGTGAGATTGAATGGGATATCTGTACCAACTTCGTCTACCACAACCTCGGGCACAGTGGCGGGGTCCAACAACACGGGTGGCAACGCCAGCTGGGCTGATCCGCCGGCAATTGCGCAGGCTCGCACTTCGAAGCGGTCACCAGGCTCCCATGCGACGTCCCAGATTCTACGCGCAACAGTTCGTGCCGTTGCCACTTGACACTCCTTGAAACGTCAAACCCACGAGCACGCCTATATCCGGCTGACCTCGGCCTTCTGCAGCACGAGCGCCCATTGTCGCTCCAAATCTCCGATAACGAATCGGGATCGTAGGTGCATCAGAGCGCCAGCCTTTTTTGCCGGATCGGCTCTCGAAAAGCCTACATTGTTTCGCAACTCTGTCAACAAACACCTGATTTAATCCGGTAACGCACTTTACCCGGGAATTCGAATCGGGTCGACATGAAGTGATCATTGCGAAACTCAAAGCGCCGCGGTCGCAGTCTTGCGCGACCAAGCGCGGGTTAGGCCTACGTAAGAAAGGAGTAAATGCGAGGGAATGGATTTTGCAATTGGGAGAAATGCTTTAGAATGAATGGTACTCCAACTGTGGGCGTGTAGCTCAGCTGGGAGAGCGCGTGCTTTGCAAGCATGCGCAGCCGTTCCAACGATTCCTTCCCTTATTCTGCCTTTCTAATGTTTTCAACAATTTCGGGGAATCTGCTTCTCGCTCGAAGTAAACCCCGACATCACAATTGGATAGGGTTTTGGCACAGTTTTGGCACAGCTCAAGTACACCTTGAACTGAAACCGTGGTGGGTGAACCCCTGGTTGAGAGGAGCAGTCGACAACGCTGTGAATCTTGCGAGGTGGAAGTCCTCGCTCCGCCAATTGCCTGTAGTCGGGCGGGTAGCATATCCGATGCGTGCGAAGGTAACGACGCACGTTCTGCTCGGATGTAAACGCCTCAGCTGCCCTGCAAGGGAATTTGCAGCGGTAGGAACGACCCGGGGCAAACAAACTCGGCGCATTAAGATACCAAAAGGCAGTCGGGCGGAAATTCAAATCAGTTATCACAACGCCGAGCGAGCCGACGGAAAGAATGCTCGCGGCTACACGAATTTAGTCATCGCTGGGGAAGCTTCGGTCTCAATCATCATCGAAAAAGAAATTGAAAAAAGAAATTGAGGTGAGAGCGGAAAGATCTAGAAAAGGTCAAAATCATCTCGGCCTGCTGATGGTGTGCTCCGTGGCATTCGATTGCTTCTTGTCGAAAAAAGCATCGATATCCGAAACGGTCCTTGGGAGAAGCGTTTTGGCGACCAGAAAGAGATAGAGGGCTAGTCCGGCACAGACAAGTGTCCCCATCGATGTTCGGACCTGGTCAATCGATGTCGCGGGCCATATTTCACGAAGAAATTGACCTCCAAGTATTATTTGGGCCAGAGCAACAGCGACAGCTACTGCAAATTGCGACTTGCGCAGTCTGGTATTGGCCTCCCACGAGACCCTTGCTGGCACTATGTGTATCCAAATAAAAATGAGGAGGAGGAATGCGACGGTGCGCAATCCAAGCTGATGCCTCACCTCGGGTGTTGGGTACCCCTTCAGCTTGGCAGCGGATTCGAGCACAGTCGAGTACATGAACAAACAGGAAGCGAGAGAATAAGCATCCATAGCCACTTTTTCCTCGACTTACCCTGGTCAATTATAGGTCCCAACAGTGCGGTCACACTAATAATTAGTAAGGTGAGTAAAAATACTATAAATTCAAATACGTCAATGCTTAAGGTATAAGTAAGATATCCATAGCCTACACCTCCAAAGCCCAAGGAGATGACCCACAAGACCAAGCTCCGAAGAGCCGTAGACGTAGGCGGCGTCGTGACTGGAAAGGTTGACATTTCTAACTAGCGCACCAGGCAGCCATAAATGGCCAGGGCGTTGCCCGTAGAAAAACCCGCGGCAAACACCTGGTTTTCCTGGTGCTCAGTCAGTACTCGATATTTTTCGATGAGCCCTCCCGTGGCGCCTTCAGCGACCCAGACTCGCGACATGTTACGAAGTAAACAGGTAGCTTTTGATGCCGAGTTTAGCAATTGTTCATCGATGGCGGGCAAGATCTCGACCGCGACCGGAGCTGCGACGACAACTGTCACACCTATACCAGTATACAGGGCGCCGAGGTTTATCCTGTCCGTACCAAAAAGTTCGTTCGAACTCATTTGGTGACGTCGAAGTGCCCCCGATAGTTCGGGCGGGCTGGGTTCGGCGCGAACCTATTTGGTGCGTGCGTTCGACGACACAAAAAAGCAGCCGAACGACATCTCCCGGTCGAGAATATGCGCCTGGATCAAACAACCAAACGGAATCAGTGGCCGTATGCCGTGACGATAGCTTCGGGAAGCGGAGAGGTACGCCCATCGAACAGCGAAACTTTTTCCCCGCGAAGTGTCTTGCTGAGAAAGTCGCGGATGAATCGCGTGATCAGGTCCAGATTGTGCAGCACAACAGGAGTTTCGGGAAACCCGTCGTGACCGTGGAAGAGAAGCGGCACATCGCTGAAGCTCGGATGGGCGATCTCGGGAGAGTGCAGCACCACGGCGTAGGAGCCCGGGGGTAATTCCTGAAGCTGCTGTTCCCTGACTCTTTTGTATTTCGCGATTTCGTCGGGCATGCCACCCATCCTATCGTCGGAGTGGTAGGCCTCGAGAAACAGGAGCGGCTGGCGCATCATTCGATCGTCCTCATAGAGCGGGAGGGCGGCGACAGGCACCATGCCGCCGTCGAGGTCAACGCAAGCATGGATGCGCGAGTCCTGCTGGCAGGCGTGCGCGGCGAATTCCGCTCCTGCCGAGTGTCCCATGGCCGCGAGCCGCTTCAGGTCGATTGCGCCAGCCAGCGCGGATTGCGGCTTGTCGCGTTTGAGCTCCTCTATGCGATCGATCACGAACCGAACGTCGGCGGCCCCTTCGCTGATACCGATCGAGACTTGTTTGATCATCCACTTCTGGCGCTCGGATTGGGAGAGTCCGGCAGGCGGCGAATCGCTGTGTTGCGTGACAACTCTGCCGTCCGGGAACCAGATCGCCTTAGCTATGTACGTGTGTTCAATGCTGGCGACGACGTATCCATAACTCACCAGATGTTCGATCAGCACTGTGTATTGGAACCCGGTGCTGCCGAGGCCGTGAGAGAAGGTGATAACCGGGAATGGCACGCCGCTCTTGGCGATCGGCGCGTGGTCAATCGCGTGCGAGGAAATCTCTCCCGAAACAATCTGTGCCCAGGCGTTGCCGAACTCGCGGCTCATGATCTTATGGATCTCGGGAAGGGCGTCCATCTGAGCCGCGCCCGGGAAGTACTGTCCTTTTGTACCGGCGGACTTCGCCGTCGGGTACCAAAAGTAGACCATCAACTCGCGACGGAGCTTGGGATCGTAGTCGTCGGGACGCGATGCGTCTGTCCAGTGATAGCCAATCCTGCCGATGCCGTAAGGACCTGTTGGCGACGGGATCTGTGGCAGCGCCACGGACGTCTGCGCGCTGCTCGATGCGCTCGGCGATTGAAGAGCGGCGACGGAAGCGCTGTACAAACAGGCGAGCAGAATGCGGACAAAGAGTTGCGATTTCATACGCGTAAGGTCCCACGCAGACCTGCCGCCGTCAAGCGCACCTGACAATGCGACTCTCGATGGTTGGCGATAAATCCCCATTACACTCATTGACCGAAGCGAGCTGTCCGCAACACGGAAACGGTCCAGAAAACGGGGTTGTGGGAAGTGAAAGACGGGTTCTGGGTGGATTGTCGGCCAACGTGACCTTACCGAATTATGGAAGGGTAGCCGTCATTCACCCAGAACCGGCCGAGTTCTTCGGCGATTGCGGTGGTCGCTCATTCGTAACGCAAAGCCACTATGGGATCGACGCGCATCGCGCGCCGAGCGGGAACAAAGCAAGCCACAAGTGCTACGGCAGCAACCACGAGCACGACGGTCGCAAGGGTGACTGGATCGTTGGCGCTGATATCAAAGAGAAGGCTACTGATGAGACGGCCGGCAAGAAGTGCCCCGACCACCCCTGCACCCAGACCTGCTATGACTGGCGTCATGCCCTGACGAAGCACCATGCGAAGCAAATCTTGCCGCGCGGCGCCGAGCGCCATCCGAATGCCCAATTCCTGGCGACGCCGCTCGACGGAGTATCCGACCACGCCGAAAATTCCGAGCGAGGCGAGAAAGAGCGCGCAGACGGCGAAAAGCAGCGCAAGAAGCATCTGGAAACGGCGCGTGTCCACGGATTTGGAAATTACCTCCGTCATGGGACGCAGCGCCGTAATAGGTACGTTGGAATCAATTTTGTTGATGGCCTCGCGAACCCCCGATGCCGCTCCGCTTGGGTCCATCATGGTGCGCACAACGATGGACCCGCCCAAAGCGACGTTGTCGAACGGCAAATCCTGCATATAAACCATCATCGCCGGCGATTTATCCATTTGAACGGTACGAATGTCCCCGACTACCCCGATCACTTGAAAAGTTTTCCAACCACTCCAATTGATCAAGCACAGCTGCCCGCGAGGATCCTTCCCGGGCCAAAGTCTTTCGGCAACTCTCTGCGATATGACCGCGAGCTTGCGCCCTCGGTCAGCTTCTGTGTAAATCCGACCGGCGACGACCGGGATTTCCATGGTCGAAAAATAATCCGGGCTGGCCACACGAAAATCCGCGAGCGGAAAATTTGAAACGTCCGCCTTGTTTGTGCTCGGCAGACCTATGACGGAAACGGTTCCCTCACCTGCAAGAGGCAACTGGTTTATCCACCCTACGGAGAGCACGCCGGGAAGCGTGCGAATCGCGGCGAGGGCCTGATCGTAAAACCGCTCGCCCGCGGCATTCGATGAATAGCTCCGGGGAGGAAGGTCAACGTCTGTGGCGAGGACGTGCTCGGCGGAGAAGCCTGTATTCACGTGCAGCAGATGCACAAGGCTTGACGTAAAGAGCCCCGCGAGAATCAACAGCACGGTGCTTAGAGCGACTTCCAAGCCGATGAGCGATGAACGCAGGCGACGCGTGCGGCGGCTTTCCGTCGTGTTGGTTGCTCCGGATTTGAGCGCATCCTGTAGTTCCGTGTGTGCGATGTGCCACGCGGGCAGGACTCCAAACAGCGCAGCGGTGACGACAGAAATAACGATGGCGAAGAGAAGCACGCGGCCATCGATAGAAACTTCGGCGAGGCGCGGAACTCCCGGAGGCGCGGCGCTGACGAAAGTGCTGACGCCAAAGGATGCCAGCAAGATTCCGAGCGATCCACCGAGAATTCCGAGCAGCAAACTTTCGGTGAGCATCTGACGCACCAGTCGCGCTCGCGAGGCGCCCAGGGCGGTGCGAATCGCGGCTTCTCGCAGGCGCCGGGGAACGCGCGCGAGCAGCAAGTTCGCGAGATTAACGCATACGATAAGAAGAACCGCACCGACCGCGGCGAGCAGGAAAAGCAGGCTCTGACGCACCGGGCCGAGCACCTCCGAAGCGAGGGGAATGATCTCCGCGCCCAGATCCATATGCTCATTGGCCTGCTTGGCGATTTGCGCCTGAACCACGTTCAGTTCGCTGAGAGCTTGCGCGAGAGAAACACCAGGCCCGAGGCGGCCAATGGCGGCGTAGTCAAAGTCGCCCATGAGATCAATCTGACTTGGGTCTTCGCCGAGCGGTTTCAGGAACGCCAGGCGCGGACTGAAGTTCGTAAGCGCGCCCAGCTCGCTGCTTTGCGGAAAATGAAACGAAGTCGGAAGCACGCCGACGACCTCAAACGATTCGCTGTTGAGCGTGATGGCCTTGCCGACGATCGCCGGGTCCGCGTGAAATTCGCTGCGCCAGAAAGAATTGGTGAGAATGACCTCGTGGTCGCGGCCGAGATGATCTTCGTCCGGCCGAAAATTCCTGCCGAGCGCAGGATACGCTCCCAGCGTGTCGAGCAGGCTCGAAGATACTTTCGCGCCGGGAAGTTCGATGGCTCCCCCGCGTCTGACGAAGTCCATCGAAATCCCGGCCGCAATACCGATATTTTCGAAGGAGTGCAGTCCCTGTTGCCAAATACGAAAACTCGGCAAGTTCGCGGGAAATGTTGGATAGAATTTCGTGAGCTGAGGTACGATTTCGCGGATCACACAGAGTTGCTGCGACTGCTGAAATGCGAGCGGTCGAAGCAGAACACCATTCACCACAGAAAAGATTGCAGTGTTCGCCCCGATGCCGAGAGCGAGAGTGAGCACCGCAACAGCAGTGAAGCCGGGAGATTTGCGAAGCACGCGGAGCGCGTAGCGAAGGTCCTGAAGGATGCCAGAGAAAAAATTGTTGCCGTCCTTGCCCACCGCAATGGGTTCGCGATACCAATCCGTCTCGACGGGCCGGAGGCCTCGCGCGAGCAAGTCTTCGCCCTTCAGTTCGCCGATAGCGGTGCGGAAAGCTGCGTCTTCACACTGGCCGGTTGCAAGGAGTTCGTGGTAGCGATCTTCAAGGTGCTGACCGAGTTCGTCGGCAATTTCCGCTTCGCGCGCGGGGGAGAGTCTTAGCAGAGCAAGGCGGCGGAGAATTTCCGGCTTCCATTCAGGCATTTTCTACCCCGGTGATGCGATTGATACCGACCACAAATTCGCGCCAGCCGCGAAGCTGCGAAGCAAGGACTCTACGGCCTTGGCGCGTCAGACGATAGTAACGGCGGCGGCGCTGTCCGCTTTTTTCGACCCAGCGTCCATGCAGCCAGCCGCGTCGTTCCAGACGGTAGAGCAGCGGGTAAAGCGAAGCTACGTGAAAACGTACCGTTCCTCCCGAGCGTTGCTCGATGAGCTTGCTGATTTCGTAGCCGTGGCGCGGACGCGCTTCGACGAGCGAAAGGATAAGCAGTTCGGCGCTACCTTTCTTCCATTCCACTTGCTAGGTTGTTCGCTCCATATATGGCAACGCAACATATTGAACGACGGAGCGGGCTCAGGAGTCAAGGGAATGTTTCGCGAACTTCAGCTATCCCTCCGGGTTGGTCGCTTCCGAATGATAGTTAATCGGGTGCTTCAGCGATTTGCACGGTCGGCTCGTCTCGACTCCACAGCCATGCTCAAAATGCCTGGGAGGCTCGACCAGAAAAATTGTCTCAAAACAGGGGTTCACTCCATCAAGGACACCTTTAACTGAAACCGTGGTGGGTGAACCCCTAGTTGAGACAAAATAATGGGTACAGTGTCTCTTAACCTGCGCGAGCAGGATCCCATTTGAAAGTGGTCATGGTCGCTGCTGCCAGGGTAACTTGCTTGTTTCCGTTTTCGGATTGTCGTTCGAACTCTTCGGGTGGACGGTAACCTAGCGCTGAATGTAAACGGCATCGATTGTAGTAACTTTCGATGAATGCCTCGAGGCTCTCGGCCAGATGTTCTAAGTCGCGATATTCATTGGCGTAGATCTCCTCGCGCTGCAGAGTTTTCATAAAGCTTTCGCAGCTGGCATTGTCATGGGGGTGTGCCGGCCGACTCATACTGGGAATTATCGCGTGATCCCGAAGCATCTTCAGGTAGTCCTCGCAAGCGTATTGCACTCCGCGGTCAGAATGGTGGACCAGTCCCGCAGGCGGTTGCCGGTTGACGATCGCCTGTTTTAGGGCGCTGAGCGGCAGCCTAGCCTGTAAAGTCTCGATCAAGCGACCAGCCGACCACCCTGCGCGAAAAGGCGTCAAGGACCACGGCTAAAGAGATGAATTCAGTCCTCAGCCGAATGTAGGTCATATCGGCAACCCAAAGCTGATTTGGGCCGCTAATCTTCAAACGACTGGCGAGGTTTAGGTAAATCTCCAGTTCGGTATTCGAATCGGTGGCACCTAACCATTCAGTTCCGGATCGCCAGGAGGTTGTCCGCCTGCATCATCCGTGCGACCCGCTTGTGGTTCACGGCCAGCCCACGTCGCCGCAGTTCGGCCGTGATGCGGCGGTATCCGTACCGTTTTCGATGTTCCAATGCAATCTCCTGAATGGCAGAGCGTACTTTCATGTTCTCCTCGATCGGCGCTCGGGCCTGAAAATGTCGGTAGAATCCCGCTCGGCTCACTTCTCCCAACTGGCACATCCGCTCGATACTCAAGCTGCCTTGCAATGACGTCTCGGATTGCATCGTAGACGCCTGTTCGCCAGAGATACCGCTCTTCCGGCGTCGAGCCTCGACTCTTTGCAAGGCACGTCTGAAAAAATCCATTTCCACGGTTTTGTTCGCTAGCAGTCGTTTCAATCTGTAGATTTCCTTGCGAAGTTATGGATTCCCGGGAATTGCGTATCATGACCTCGCCTTGAGCCTGCCGTTAGCTGGGTCCAGCCGATACCGCCACCTGTACAGCAGGCTCCGGTTCAACCCGAGTTCTCGAGCCAGTCGCAGGACATTGTCACAACTGTTCATCCGCTCCACAGCTCGAATACGGAATTTCTGGGGATATCGCTCATGCCATTTTCTTTTCACTTTGCAGCTCCTTTCCTGCAAAGCGTGTTTTGTGAAAGCGTTTCAATCAGAGTTTCGGTTCACGTATTTGCAGACCCCCATGGTGAGGCTCTTTCCCGAATAGGTCGCCATCTGACCGTAGTCAGACTCTTTGAGGTAACTGATCGCTTCACTTCCCAGATCCGGACTTCTGGACAGGAATTACTTCCGGTTATACCCGTCAACCTTCCAGAATGGCGGCAGGCGCGATGATCACTTCCTACAAGGCGCCATGTCGGTGCCAGTCAATTCCCCGATGAGCGACTCGGCGATTTTTCGACAGCTGAGACGCTCACGAGGCTGAGGCAAAGCCCCGTCTCTAACCGGTTCATTCATGTCTTAAGGCGGTTGTCGCAGCCAGAGAGCTTGCGCGCAAGGCGGGAATAAGGCCAGCCAATCCCGCAGCCACAGTAAGAACGATTGCCGAGCCAACGAACGTTAACGGATCGCGCGGGTTCAACCCGAAGAGCTGGCTGCGGACCAGATTGGCGAGGGCGAGCGCAAGCAAAAAACCAGCAGCCAGGCCGGCTCCGATGAGGATCAATACTTCGCGCATGACCATCGCAATGACGTCACCAGGCACTGCTCCGAGAGCCATGCGAATTCCTATCTCTCGGGTTCGGCGCATCACCGCATAGGCCGTGACTCCATAAAGCCCAATGACGGCGAGCAAAGTGGCAAGTCCGCCGAATACGGCAGAGAGGCTGGCGACCAGCCGTTCGGTCCGCAGCGAGAGTCCAATCTGTTCGTTCACGGTTTGCAGTTCGACGACCGGAACATGCGGGTCGAACTGCCGCATGCGTTCGCGAAGTTCGTTCTCGATCTGGCGCGGATCAGCCTGCGTGCGCAAATAGATATTCATGAAGCGGAAATGGACGCCTTCCAAGTACGGGAAGTAGGCCTGCGCTGGAGGCGTCTCACGCAAGTCTCTGTATTTTCTGTCCGGGATCACCCCGATGACTTCAATGTCCGGGCTGACTGGTTCCATGTCGTCCACGAGGCCGAAGCGCTGCCCGATCGGATTTCGGCCCGGGAGGTATTGCCTGGCAAAGCTCTCATTGATAACAGCGTATTTGGCCGGTCCCACGTCCTGCGCGGTGAAGGCACGCCCGGCGACGATAGGAATACCCAGCGTAGCAAAGTAGCCCGGACCGACCTCGCTGAGAACCGGCTGTTCCTCGATCGGCGCTCCTTCGAAATCCTTTCCTAGGACCGCATTCTGCCATGCATAGCCCTTCAAAAGCGGCATGGCGGAGAATCCAACCGAAGTAACACCGGGCATGGTTTGGAGGTCGATGTCGAGCCGTTGATAGAACGATTTGGTTTGTTCGTCGGAGTATCCGTTGAGCGAAGGGTTGATTCGGAATGTAAGAAGATGATCGGTTGGGAACCCCGGCCCCAGGCTATCGAGGTTGCGCAAAGTACGAACGAAGAGGCCTGCACAGACAAGCAGCAGCAGCGACAGCGCTACCTGAACGCCAACCAGCATCCGGCGAAGAGAAATGCCGCTGGCTGAGGCGCCTCCGGACCTGTCTTTGAGCGAGAGAGTAATTTCCGTGCGCGAGGCGCGAACCGCGGGTAGGAGTCCGAAGACCAGTGCGGTCAGCAGCATAGCTCCCACAACGAAGGCCAGCACGCGTCCGTCCGGAATGGGAGAGACAACAAACTCGGCGGCCGCATCCGCAGGCAGATAGATGCGCAGCAGAATGCGATCCGTCAAAAAAGCCAGCGCCAATCCCACGGCTGCTCCAGCGGCGGAGAGGAGAAGACTTTCGGTGAGCAACTGGCGAACGATGCGGGCGCGGCCGGCCCCGATAGCCAGGCGGACCGCGAGCTCCTGCTCTCGAGCTGTGGCACGCGCCAGCAGCAGATTCGCCAGGTTGGCGCAGGCAAGCAGAAGCACCGCTCCAGTGAGCGCGACCAAAAGCCATAGCGGTTTTCGCATGTCCTCGCGCAGATCGTTCTCTGAGCCCGGCAAAAGTTCAGCGCGATTACGAAGAAACGGTTCCCGATCCGCAGGCGTCGCGGACCTCGTGAATTCAGGCTGCTGAACCTCCATTTCGAGAATGATATGCATGAGCGGCTGCAGCGAAAGTTGCGCCTGCTCCATGCTGACGCTGGGCTTGAGGCGTCCGTACGCAGTGACCCAACTCAGCCTGCGGCGCCGGTCCTTGAGGCCGTCCGAATGGGGCGTCATCTCCGTCTTCATCATGATGGGAACGAAAACCTTCGCAGGGACACCCAGTTCCACGCCGTCAAAACCGGGCTGCGCGACTCCAATCACGGTCATCGCGTAACTGTTGAGGTTGATCGTTCGGCCGACGATGCTGCGGTCGCCGTCGAAATAGCTCCGCCAGAAGCTGTAGCTTAGTACCACGACTGGCCGGCTGTCAGGCACCGCGTCGTCGTCCGGAACAATGGTGCGGCCCAATGCCGCCCCCACTCCCAGTATCGGGAAATATGAGCCGGAGACCAGCTCCGCGGGGATTTGCGCCGCTCGATCGCCGCCGCTGATGGTGACGGTGGCTGGAAACCGGCAGAACATCCCTGAGAAGACTTGATTGTTGTCCCGCAAATCTTCAAACATCGGCCAGGAAATGGTGTTGGGCCCGTAACTGTTGCCGTAATGGTTGCCGGTCTCTCTGACGATCACAAGCTGCTCGGGATGACTGACCGGCAAAAGCCGTAGAACCACCTGATCCAACAGGCTGAACATTGCTGTGTTCGCGCCGATACCAAGCGCCAGCGTGGCCATCGCAATCAAGCTGAAAGCAGGATTCTTCGCGAGCGTTCGAATACCGTACCGAAGATCCTGCACGAGCCTGTCCAACCAGACTCCCGCGCGAACATCGCGAACGCTCTGTATAACCTGCTCTACCCCTCCCGTATCGCGACGAGCATCGCGGTAGGCCTCCTCGGGAGACACTCCTTCCCGCATCTTTTCGGCCGATACCAGTTCCAGATAGGCCTGGAGTTCCTCATCGAGATCGCGATCAAGTAGTTTTCTGCGGAACACATTGTTCCAAAGCGCGCGGAGTCGACTGATCACAGAGCCTCCTATGTGGTGCGCAAGGCGGTCGCCATGGCAAGAGATATTCGTTCCCACCGCTCCGACTCGGTGTGCAGTTGCTTTTTGCCGGCCATGGTCAACGCGTAGAACTTCGCGCGCCGATTGGTTTCTGATTCGCCCCAGGAAGATGTGAGCCAACCGGCCTGTTCCATGCGGTGCAGGGCGGGAAACAGGGATCCCGCTTTGACGTCGAATGCCCCGCCAGTGATCTGCGCGATTCTGCGCGATACACCCATGCCATGCAGCTCCTGCAGAACAAGCGCCTTCAGGATCAGGAGATCGAGTGTGCCTTGCAGGAGATCGGTTTGAGGGGTAGGCATGAACTCTCCTATCGTCTGTCTATAAGACAGTAGCACCGGCCTTATAGACAGTCAATAGGAGTCGGTCTGAGTCGGTCGATCCTTGGCATGCCCGTCCCGCTAATTGAGGACTACGAGCAAGGCCCGCTGCGGCGCGTGCGGCAAGTGGTTGCGTACCTGGCCAGCAAAGACGCGAACTTCGTCTTTGGCACGGACACTCCATCGGCGCCGACCTACGGAAATCTACCCGGTTTGAACGGGTACCTTGAGATGAAGCAGCTGCAGAAGGCCGGGATGTCTCTCGCACAGATTTTCAGGGCCGCTACGATCAATAATGCGCGGAAGTTCAAGATGGACTCGCAGCTCGGAACGATTGAGCCAGGGGAAATTGCGAATCTCGTCCTGATGAAGAAATCGCCGCTGGAAACCGTGGACGCCTACGACAGCATTACAACAGTCTTCATGCACGGAAAGGCAGTCCCGCGGGACAGTCTCGCCGTCAATTCCAACAAATAGTCCGTTGGCGTCGAGTTACCCCAGAATGTGTGGTTTTTCCGGGTCTATCGTCGGCAATCCAGTAATTGAGAGCTCCGTCCCAGAATGCGGCTTCGGTATCTGAAAACTGGAGATTCGTCGGCTCTCGGTAGAGTCGAGTTCAAACTACCACTTCTGAATCTGGCGCCCTCCGCAAACTGCCCAAACTGCTTCTCTCTGTACATCCACACGTTAAGTTATGTGGTGCTTATCTGCGCGGAACCGTGCGTCTTCACGCGCTTTCCGAGGCGAGCGCCACATAAATCTTCGCGCCACATAGAGATCTTATGTTGTCGACAACATAAAATTTACCAGATCCATTGCAAACCTTCAGGTAGCTTCGATACCGATAGACACTCCATCGGCTCGACAAATGACGCTTCTATTTTCGGAAGGGAGCCCAAGAGTTTGCCGATTTCTCTGCTCATACGCGCTCTTCAGGAAAACAAACTCCAGATAAATACGCAAATATAAGAATTGTCGATTTCGTTTTGCCCTTCCCGCCGAAAGACTGCGCCTAGACCGCCCGCTTGTTCGCCGGAGACTGTCATGAAGGAGCGGCAGGGTCGCGCCGAAGCCCCGTCTGCGCCCATTCACACGATCCTGCGCATTTTTCGTTTTTCTCTGTAACCTTCTTGCGATTGCTCGGTATTCATGCACGCAGGGGTCAAAACAGCCTTTGCAGAATCGATCCCGAAATGCACCGGAGTAATCCACGATCGAAAGTGGCTGCGTCCTGAACACTCAGAGAATGCAGCTACTCAAAATCGGAGTATTACCTAGTATCGGCAGCCATATAGTGATGGGCCGCATGAACTACATCGATGACTTGGTACGTGATCTACGATACGCCGCCCGCAATCTGCATCGGAGTCCGGGCTTCGCCACGCTCGTCGTCCTGATCATGGCGCTCGGCATCGGCGCTAACACGGCTGTTTTCAGCGTCGTGAATGCAGTGCTCTTGAAGCCACTTTCTTATTGTGATCCGGACCGCATCGTCACTCTCTCCAACTTTTCGACGAGCCGCGAAGCCCGTACCGCGCTTTCGAAGCAAGTATCGGTCCCCGACTTTCAGGATTGGCATGATCAGAGTTCGTCCTTTGAGGCGATGGCCTACTACTACTCGCGCGAAAAGGCGGTGATCCGGGGCTCCAGAGCTGAGTACGCCCGAGTCACCAGCGTGAGTCCCGAGCTCTTCCGCGTCTTTGCCGTTGACCCGTTAGTTGGCCGCTCTTTCACAGTTGAAGAAATGAAGCCGGGTGCCGGCGGAGCCGCGATGATCAGCTACACATTTTGGCAGAGCCAATTCGGTGCCGACCCTCGTGCGCTGGGACAGACAGTGCTCTGCCCTGAGCCCAGACCGATTGTTGGAGTGCTTCCGCCGGGTTTCCGGTTTCCCAGCAACACGGACATTTGGGTGTCGGAGGGTGAGACCGGATCGCGTGGAGGGCGTAGCGTGCTTGCGGTCGGGCGGCTCAAAGCTGGCGTGCCGCTCGAACGGGCGCAAACCGAGATCACTACCATCGCTCGGCGTTTGGAGGAGCAGTTTCCGGAAACCAATAGGGGCCGGAGCGTTGGCGTGACAAAGCTGCGCGATGAAATGGTGGGCAACGTCCGCATAATGCTTTACCTCTTGTTGGGAGCCGTGACAGTCTTGCTTCTGATAGCGTGTGCAAATACCGCGACGCTGCTGCTCGGCAAGGCCACTGCGCGTACCCGCGAAGTCGCTCTTCGCGCCGCACTGGGAGCGAGCCGGAAGCGCATCGTGAGCCAGTTGATTACCGAAAGCTTACTGCTGGCTTTCCTGGCGGGTCTTTCGGGGCTTATGCTCGCGTATCTGGGATCGAGAATGCTAGTGGCGCTGGCTCCTGCGGACGTGCCGCGGCTAGCCGAAGCGGGCATTGATCGATGGGTACTCGGATTCACTCTTGGAATGTCGTTGATCACTAGCCTGCTATTCGGATTGGTTCCTGCACTATATCTGTCAAAGGTAGAGTTGAGCGACGCGCTGAAGCAGGGGGGAACGCGCATTACGACTCGCGGCGGGATTATCGGCATTCGCGGTGTACTTGTAATGGCTGAAGTCGCTCTAGCCGTGACGCTGGTCTCCGCAGCGGGTCTGCTGATTAAGAGCTTTGTAGCCCTGCACAATGTAGCTTTGGGTTTTCGGCCGGAAAACGTGCTCGTCATGCGAGCAACTGTCGCCGCGCCTTTCTCCGTTGGCATCCCACGCACACGCCAATTCTTCGGGGATATGCTTGCTCGAGTTAGCACCTTACAAGGCGTGTTGGCGGCCGGAGCGACGATGGCGCCACCTGGATATGTGGATTCGACGGGGGGATATATTATCGATCAGTTGCCAGCGCAACCGGATTGGAGTCGTGCGCCTAGCGTGGTGCTTTCCGTTATAGCGCCTGGCACATTCACGACGCTTGGAATTCCGCTGAAGAGCGGACGCGACTTCAGCGACAATGATACGTCAGACAGACGCTTCGTTGCGGTGGTGAATGAGGCGCTCGTCCGAAAATCGTTTCCCAGCGAAAGTCCGCTCGGCAGGACCATCTTCTGTCCCTTCGATTCGTTGGAGGGCATGAAGATCATTGGTGTCGTTGGCGACGTGAGGCAAGGCGGCCCGGAGAGCGAACCGATGCCCGAGTGTTACATGCCATATCTGCAGCATGCGTTCAACGGAGCGACCTTGAGCTTGGTTGTGCGGACTGCAGGCAACCCCGAGGCGCTCACACAGACACTCGAGAGTCTGGCGCACCAAGTCAATCCGGATGCCCCGATGAAGTTCACGACCATGGCAGCCATGCTTTACGAAGACGTCGCCGCTCCTCGGTTCCGCACCTTCCTATTTGCGGTTTTCGCGGGTTTGGCGATGTGTCTAGCCATAGCTGGCGTATATGGCGTGATGGCGTACACGATAGGCCAACGATCAAACGAGTTCGGTCTGCGTATAGCGCTTGGCGCGAGCCCAGGCTCCGTGGCGCGGCTCGTCCTAGGGCAGGGAGTGGCCCTCGCTTCCATGGGCCTGGCTCTTGGATTGGCAGCCTCACTTGCGGGCACACGGTTGCTTAAATCCATGCTGTTTGAGGTTCGGCCGAACGATCCATTGGTCTACGTGGCTGTCGCGGTCCTACTAGCCGTGGTGGCGCTGGTTGCAGGCTACATTCCGGCGAGCCGCGCTGCTAAAATCGATCCTGTGGTTGCATTAAGGCAGGAATAGACTCAGTCGAGAATGTACCCGTGTGCTGCATTATGACGCAAAATGTGGCGCAGTTGTACAACGGTTAGCACGCGGCCCTCTCAAGGCAATCCGCGCTCGCCTAGAATCAACAACTTACCAACGTCATCAACAGCTTAGCTTAGAGTGGGATGGAATCGGATGGAATTGGATGCCGTTAATGCAATTCACAATGTAATTGAGCCGTGTTTTGGGAGGTTCAAATTAGTCCTGCTCGCTCTGTTTAAGACATGCGACATTGCTACGCGGGAGGCGTCGTGCCCGTCGAATCCTGTGCCGTCGAATCCACGGTCAATGCCCGATAAACGCTAGTGCTGAATCGAACGCGCGCAGAGCACCGTGCCTGCCTTGACATATTCGCCAAAACGCGCTTCCGATTCAGCACTAGCGTTTATCGGGAGCAATCTGCCAACCCGGAGGCATTCCGGTTAGTCCACCACCCATACCCTAACGGGGCGGCCGATCTGAACACCTGCTGGCGCCCATTCAGCTAAACAGTTCTCCGAAATCACAGTCTATGATTCCGCCCCGATTCGGTGCAGAACCGCGTCCAGAGCCTCCGAGATTCTCGTCAGGAGGCCCCGTTCAACCAAGTGTTTGAGAAATTGCTCATTTATGCCGCCGGCTGTCGCGTGTGTAGCGGCCAGTGATTGGAAACTGCGCTTAGGCGCGTCGACAGCGCCAGTCGTTACCCCCAAAAAGAGTCGTGCAATGTAGTCTCCGGCTTGCGATGCTGGAACACCTTGCTGCTCCAACCAAGACGCAATCGTTTCATTAAATGCGAAATAGGACGCAATTGTCGCAGTCGTGGCACAAATTGCATCGAACTCGTTTTCCCTTTCAACTGGAAAAACAGTTCCAACGCCAGCGAAGAGTTCAAAGGCCATCGGATCGGGGGGATAGATCGCCGTGGGGCTCAATTGTTTTGCCGCTGACGGCAACGGTACGGCCCTTGCGATTCGCACAGCAGGCGCTACGAGTTCAGACAAGCTCCGCAGCGAGAGCGCCGAGACAAGGCTGATAACCCGATGATCGGGACGGAAAGCCAATTCCGAAAGAACATCGCGCGCAGCTGAAGGCCTCACAGCGATCACGACTATGGCGGAATGGTCGAGAACTCCCTGGTTACAGGACGCGACGGATATTCCATGGAAACGATTCGCAAGCCCATGAGCGACAGCAGAATTGCGAGGAGACAAACAGATGGAGTGGGGGGAGACGCCGGACGAACTCAAGCCAGTGACGATAGATAATGTGATTTCGCCAGTTCCGATGAATCCTAGTTGCATCATTCTTTCCTGTCGTTTCCAAACGGAAGCGACGCACAGATCTTAAACGATTTTCAAAAACATCAGACTGTGTTTGTCAGCATTTATCCGACGACGGGAGAGGGGCTGACACTTCGCGAATCGCCGGCAACCCGGAAGTGATTCCGAGGAATGTCGGATCGGGGAAGAGCGAGCATTGCCGCCGCAAAGCAATTCTGTCAAAACATTTCGTCATGGCGCGACTGCGCCGGTCCCACGCAGCGGCAAGCGTTTAAGAATTTGACAATTCGGATGGTTGCGGGGTTCGTGGAATGTTGCTGAAAGGAAAGAAAATCTTGGTTGCGGGGGCCTGCAACCATCCGAATTGTCTAGTCCTACCTTTCCGCTTCCCGATGGTTCGCGCAGCGGCTTAAATGACCAGCTCTTGATTCCGCAAGGGATTTTAGGCCTCCGAGGACATCTGGCTATATACAATTACACTAAGTTCCCACAATATGCGAACTTATAGTATTATAGTATAGCGATGGAACCGCCGAATTCATTGCCAGCTCACCGCGCACGCCTCGGTGCAGTACTCCGAGCCGCAAAGGAAGTCGTGTCGGTTGATGTCACGTCTCAGACACTCGGGATCGAGAGGCGTGCCGCGGCCAAGCTCCTATCACGATGGAAACAGCAGGGCTGGCTCCGGCGCATAGGGCATGGGCTTTATGTTCCTGTGCCGTTGGACCTGGCTGGCAGCGAACAGGTGATCCCAGATCCCTGGGTTCTCGTACCAACGCTCTTCCATCAATGCTACATCGGCGGCTGGACAGCCGCCCATTATTGGGAACTGACCGAGCAGCTTTTCAATGAAACCCTGGTCTTCACTACACGGCGTTTTACAGAAAAACGCGTGATCGCCCAAAGTGCGGTTTTCGTGTTGCACAACGTGAAAACGAAACGTTTTTTCGGATTGAAAACGCTATGGCGCGGTTCTGTCAAAGTGTCTATATCGGACCCCGCGCGTACGCTAGTTGATATGATTGCCGCGCCCGAGGCGGGCGGTGGCATCGACCACGTAGCTGATAGCCTGCGCGCGTATCTCAAAACTAAGACTGCTGATCGCGGCTTGTTGATCCGGTACGCAGAGGAATTTGATAACGGCGTCATCTTCAAGCGCCTCGGATATCTTGCAGAAGCACACTTGCACGACCACAAGCTTGCTGCCGAGTGCCGCTCACGGTTGACACAGGGTTATGCCCGGCTTGATCCGTCGCTTCCTCCGAAAAAACTCGTTACGGCCTGGCGTCTCTGGTTGCCGTCAGCCAGGAAACAGTCGGCCTCATGATCGACAGGCGCGAAATCCTCGAAGCCGCGTCGTCGTTTTCGCTGTTGCCTAGCATTGTCGAGAAGGACTACGTCCTCGGTTGGATGCTCGCGGGCATAAATGCGCATGACGAACTTGGTGAAAGCTGGGTATTCAAGGGCGGAACCTGTCTCAAAAAGTGCTATTTCGAGACTTATCGGTTTTCAGAAGATCTGGATTTTACCCTGCGGAGTGAAGAACATCGCGATGAGGAATTCTTGCGGACCGCTTTCGAAGAAGTCATCTCCTGGGTGACGGAACAATCTGGTCTCAATATTCCCGCCGACCAACTCGAATTCGATATCTACGACAACTCCCGCGGACGCCGCAACTGCCAGGGCAAAATTGCGTACCGTGGACCGGTGTCGCCTACTTCGGGCGGCTGGCCCAAGATCAAGCTCGACCTCACCGCGGATGAAAGGCTCGTGCTTCCCTCTGTGCGCCGCGAGGTATTTCATCCTTACAGCGACCGTCCGGAGGCCGGAATCTGGGCCAATTGCTACGCCTATGAGGAAGCCTTCGGAGAAAAACTGCGCGCGCTCGGAAAACCGGGGCGCGATATAACAAAACGGCAGCACTGCACTCATCTGGAAGTCAAGATGCGATTCGAAGTCAAGCAGCAAGACGAAAAGTGGATTGTTTGGGACACGGTGAACGACTGCGCGATGAAAGGCGTGGCACGCCGCCCTCCCAGACTTACAGCCGCCAACTGCATGCGTCGCCCGTCGATTGCAGGGCTTCTGGTGATGAAGCCGAACTCGGTAGCTTCCCTGGCCGCTGAGGCCGGACGAGTGACCTTCTGGACGCAGAAAGAAGCCCAAGTATGTGCTGATATTTTGAACGACCTTGACCTACAAGGATTCATTCCGGATTTGTTTTGACGGCCTCGATTCATCTCGTAACCTCCTCGTTCACGGCGACTGGTTGGGAAGGGTCTTTCTATCCTCGCGGACTCAAATTCACCGACTATTTGGCGTACTACGCAGAACACTTTGACGCCGTCGAAGTGGACTCGACTTTCTATGCTTGCAGAACTCAAGGACACGTTGGGTTGCGAGACATTCGTTTTGGTCAACCTGCTGAGAAAGCGTCACGAGAACGAACACCGTGAAGACCCCAGACGAGATTTCGCCGAGCGTGCGTGTGTGCTGTCGCCGAACTGCCGATTCATGGTCGCGTATTGGGAGGACTTAATTGCCGGAGCGCCGTCCATCTCCAGACACCCCGATTCAGACGTGCTGGTCAGTTGGGCAAGAAACAAGTCGGAACTGCTGGGCAAGCCCGCGTTCGACCTCTAGCCTTAGTCGGATTCTGCGGCAATCGGGCTGCCTGGGGGTTGGGACCGCTGGCGCGTTTCCGAGGCGGTGGAAGGCTTTGTGACCAGATTGGCGGCTCATCGATGGCGACGCCTGCATATCCCTTGTATTGACCTACCCTCGCAACGACGGCGGTGTGAGCGACTGTGGTATCCTCGCCCCTGCCTAGAAATACTGAAGGGATTCGGTCACAAAGTTTCAAAGGAGGCGTTATGCAACCGGGTACAGTATCAATTACCGCCGT
>Ga0210410_10001285_pt1 | contig 23903 bp, 25 predicted proteins | sample IncBWC4MmetaG_FD_161058 | JGI IMG/M metagenome (GOLD analysis project Ga0210410, IMG submission 161058) | Forest soil microbial communities from Barre Woods Harvard Forest LTER site, Petersham, Massachusetts, United States - Inc-BW-C-4-M | ecosystem: Environmental > Terrestrial > Soil >... | reverse complement strand
GTGAAGGCCCGAGTGTGACTGGCGATTGATCCATGGGAGAAAGGCCGGTAGTCACAACGTATTCCCTCTGGAAGCGAATGACAAGCCCCGGGTAATCTGCCAGACCGTACTGGCTTTGAGGTCAATCCTCGCTCAGAGCTTCTTGACCTCGATCAATTCCAACTCGTGTCCCAACGCTCGCAGCTTTACGAACGCTTTGTGAGCGCCGTGCTCAAAGAATTGAATCGCGCCTTGTTCCTGCGCATACGAGCCGTAGTTGGTACCGTGGATATCAAGTGGAGGGTCGCTCTGCATTTCCGGGCTGGCGACCAAGCCGCCGCCGAGCGACTGCCCAACATAGCGTTCGGCGTGTTCGCCTGATTTCAGTTTGATTCGGAATCGCTTCATTACGTGCTATTCGCCGGGATTCTATCAGCTCGCGTGGACTTCTTTTGAGACTAGTCGCTGCGCTTCGAAGTAATATGCGCACAGACTGAACACGGCAATTCTTGACCGATATGTTCCAGCCGTCCTTTAGGAGTTGTTACCCAATGGTGCGTAATCCAAGGCGGATCGTGACGAACATGCTGTTGATGTCCGCATTCAAGATCGGCAACCCAGTCGAAGCATTCGTCTTGATGAAAGGCGACGATTTTACGCGGGATTCCGGTGACTTTTGCTCGCATGGGTTCCATATCTAGCCCACTGCCATTCTATGCTCTTTTAGCGCCTAGCGGATGAAGCCGTGAGCACGAAGTTTACGATGTACCCAGCGACTACGGGCAGTAGGAGATGTGGTGGCCAGAACCCACTCCCTATCCTGCTCGGTCTCCATCTCTTCCCAGTCGTGAGGGATGAGAAAGCTCAGCTTCCCTCCGAACACACTGACCTCATCAAGACTCATTTCATCATTCATGATTCCAGAGTCTACCCTCAGCGGACCGGAAAATTAAAGTCATCGGTCCCGGTACCCATTTGAACGGAGAAGTGCGCTCAAAAAAGGATTTGACAGGGCCGACATTGTTATCGCGCTGGGAAAAGCGTGGAAGAGGAGGAACCGAAGATGAGACGGTGAAACCCTTGATGGAGTCTAGCGGGTGTAAGTCCCGCACGGCCAAAGCGAACACGCAGGCCGATGGCGAGTGTTGCCATTCACCGGGCGACTGGTGGGTGCGAAGCGTACACAGCAAGGAAGCAGGCCATGAAGATTCAGCTCCGAAAACTCGGCTTGCCGCGATGCCGACGCTGTTAAGCCCGCAGCCGTGCTATCCCTACGTTTTCATGTCAATCGATGCGGCAACGCGTAGGGGAAGACCTGATGTCGCAGGCCTTTTTAGTGTCGATCGTGGCTGTCGGCCTCCGGAGCGCTGTTGTCCGCAGGCGTGAAGAAGCCGAAAAGACCATGCGCCTCATCGCTTATCCCTGCAGTGAAAAACAGCCAATCGCTCGGTCCGGCAGCATGATCGTTGCCGAAGCGCAGCGCCCACAGCCGGTCGTTTTGGATCGCATGTCCGTTGACGTCGCGCAGGAGGCCATCGAAACGCCCGCTGTCGACATCATAAACAGCTATTTGCCCGCTCCCGGCATTGCCGATCAGCAGGTGGTTGCTGAAAAAGCCGAAGTTTGCTGGCGCAAGTGCCACACCCCAGGGCGCGTTCAGCCACGGACCGTGCTCCAGCCGTTCGAGCAGCTTGCCTTTCGGAGAGAATTTGTCCACGAATCCGAAGCCCGGGAAGTCGAAATCGTCGTGCTTCGTGGCGCTTTGCTTGGCATAGGTTACATACAGACTTCCGTTGATCTCCTGGACGTTGAAGGGAGCAAAACCCTCGGGGATTTCTTCATCTCGGAACGCATCGTCATCATCGTGACCACCAAGGCTCACGGGATTGAAGTTAGTGTCGTAAACCTCGATACGCCCGCCACGTATATTCGTGACGTAGAGGAAAAACGGTCCACCGGCCGTCATCTGCGCAATCGTCGCGCCTTTGTACACAGCACTCGTGGCGGCAGTGGGATTTGCCGAGTTATCTACCACGATGAATGCGTCATGAGGAAGGTCGGGATTGATAGCCGGACCCCAAGCCACAATCGTGCCATCTTCGGTGACAAACGTGAACACGGAGGCCGCCTTTTTGCCGTTCACCTGAAACATGAAACTTGATGCTCCGGTGAAAACTACGCCGGTCGGAGTTCCCGTGCCGTTTCCATTTGCGTCTAAGGGCGGAATGTTCACCACCAACGGCACAATTGCTCCGGTGTTGCCGTCATACAAAGTCGAAACACCGCCATTGTTGTCTGACACCCACCAGGGACTGGCGGAACTTGCGGTGAGACCCCAGGGGTTAAGGAGATGTCCGTCAGAAGTTGGAGCGAGGCCCTGAATATCTGAGACAAAGTTGGTCTGGTGGTAGGCTTGCGCCATTCCCAGCGTGCTGAAAGCAAGCACAGAGGCAATGGTCAGAATGAACATCCTGCAAAATCTGAAAACCGACGTCAAGTACATGTCCTCCTCCGTTCTGTTGCATAGTTGCGTAAATGGGTTAAGAAGTTTCACTGCATTTTTGTGAAGGTACCGACCCCTGATTCGGCTTGGCAAGGGCCGGATACCACCGAATTAAGATTCAGGATTTTGGCTTCCTTGTCGGTGGTGCCACTCAAGACAATCGAACCATCATTTCCGCTGTCCCCGCGCAACTCCAGATGCGATCCGGTCTGGGTTCCGGTGACCATCATGGAATGCAGGCACGCGGAATTGGTGAAGTTGGCGATGCCGGAGAGGTTGCTAGCGTCACCGTTTAGATTGACAGTGACTTGCACCGGCAGGCGGTCCGCGGATCGCACCATGGCGGTGTACGGACCGACTGGAACAGCTGTCCGCGTGCCGCTCCAAGTTCCGATGTCGCCGCTCGCCGCGGCGCAGGCGCCGGTGGCCGACATAACCTGATAAGTGCCGCTAGCGGTGCCGCCGCTGGTGGCTAGGGTTCCCGTGACATTGATAGTCTCCGGATTGGTCTCAGTGAGGGTCCCGGTGATAGCGGATCCCGACACGGTGCCACTAATCATCCCCGATGAAGAGCAAGAGCCGGTCAGTGTCAAGCTTGCTGAGAAGGCGCCGCCAGTCTGGGTGAATGTCCCGGAAACGGTCGATGAGCCACCTTTAGAGGAAACATAGGTGAAATCCCAGGTTCCCGCCAAAGTTTGACCTAATGGAGTATTACTATGACTGCTGTAGCCACCACCACACCCTGAGATTGAACAGCCTAGACAAATTACAACCGCGATCAGGATATTTGATTTCATTACTCCCCCCTTGACGGCCCTGCGATTTGTTCGTCGTTTTGCCTCTGGGGCGACATGTCGTACCTTCGAGGCTTCGCTCGCAGCACACAATTTTTGTCCGTTGCGACGGACCCGGAATTTCGGGATGGGTGTCGCGAATGGCCATGTGTTAGGTGTATTCACAGCGCAGGAAACGAGACGACTGTAGTCGAAATATCGGTCGAAGACACCACGGGCAGATGTAAAATCAATTTGACACGCTTTTTACTTCCTCGTGACAAGCTGAGCAGGGGTGCGGCTTGATAACTGCTCAGAATACCCACGTCTGAAAATAGAACGCACGTTGGATACTTTGGATGGGCTGGCGGCGCACCGGGCGAGGTCCGTGAATCGGTTCGTCACTTTGTCGGCCAGCGGTGGTCTACGCGCTCCACAACAAACGCTGGCGTGTTAATAATTATCGCGTCCCGAGCAACTTCCTCAATTTCTCTTTCCAGGTTTGCTCTCCTGGACGCATCGTATCCTGCTTAACCCCATTCAGCAGCTTCGGGACATCGACAATATGTCTAGTGGGTTCCTGATAGGGTCTCAAAGTCCATTTTCATCAGGTCATGCATCCAAGTTACGGGCTGTTGTCTGCAGCAGGAATCCCAGTCACAATAAGGATTCCCCCGCCTCTGCCCTTGAGGGCACATGTTCTTTCACACTATCGAGCAAGTCCGGCGCTTCTTTAAGATTCTCGGAGGGTTTACGCTTCTGGGGCTGGGAGCGGTTATGCTGGTCACACCCGGCCCAGGCTGGCTGGTGATTTTTCTGGGACTGACCCTGCTGGCGGCAGAGTTTGTGTGGGCCCGGCGATTGATGGATCGGATGAAAGAGCAGGGCACGCGATTGAAGGGTTCGGTTTTGCGTTTGCGCAAATCGGATTCGGCCGATTCGGCGTGAACTGCGGATTTCCTGGGGACAATTTAATGATAAGCGAATGGAAGGGCCAATGGGCATTGATTACCGGTGCCAGCGCGGGAATTGGTGTGGCACTGGCCGAAGAGCTTGCGGCGGGAGGCACACAACTGGTGCTGACCGCGCGGCGTCTTGACCGTTTGCAGGAAGTTGCGGATGGCCTGCGGAAAAAGCATGGCGTCCAGACGCACGTCGTGGCGGCGGACCTGGCCAAGCGAGAAGCGCCGCAGGAGATTTACGCGTTCACCAAAGAAAAGGGATTGCGCATCGACCTGTTGATCAACAACGCGGGATTCGGGCAGTACGGCGAAGTGCCACAAGTGGAAACGCAACGCCTGCTGGACATGGTGGAAGTAAATTGCACGGCGGTCGTGCATCTGACGCGACTCTTTCTGCCCGAAATGGTGGCAAGGCGCAGCGGCGATATTTTGATTCTTGCCTCGACGGCCGCGTTTCAGGCCGTGCCATACATCTCCACCTACGCCGCAACGAAGGCGTTCGATCTTTTCTTCGCGGAAGGATTGGCGGAAGAGATGAAGCCGCACGGCATTCGCGTTTGTGCGTTGTGCCCCGGCTCGACGGAATCGGAGTTTCACGTGGTCGCGGGCCAGGAAGCGTTCACCGCGCGGAATCAGGAGCCTGCGGATAAGGTTGCGCGGACCGGGTTGCAGGCGCTGGCGGCGGGGAAGAGCTACGTGATCTCTGGATTGGGCAATTATTTGGGTGCGCACTCGCAGCGCCTGGTGCCGCGCCGGTTGGTGACACGCGTTGCGGCGAACATGTTTCGCCCAGGGAAGAAAGCAAGGTAAGCCCGGTCCCAGCACAAATCTCCCTGGCTCACTCCCGCAGGGCCCATCCCTCCACCCCCTCCCCGCAACTCTAACCCTTTGACGGGGTTTGATTTAGAGTGGAACTAGAGGCGTAAAGTATCCGTCCCAAAGAAGCGCCGCCTGCCCGGGAACTTTTCCTGGCCCGCCGGGGAATAGTCAAATAAAGCAGGCGTCACATCAGGAGAAACGCACATCGAGTCACAGGAGAGAGACGACGTCCTGCTGAAGCGCTCGGCCAGGGGCGATGAAGAAGCCTTCACGCTACTTTACCAGCGCAATCAGGCGCGGATTTACCGTTTTGCGTTGCGCATGACGGGCCAGGCCTGGGCAGCAGAAGAGATTGTGCAGGACGTGTTCATGACCCTGGTACGCGAGCCGAAAAAATACGATCCCGCGCGCGGTCCGCTGGGAGCGTTTCTCTACGGCATCGCCCGGAACCGGGTGATGAAACATCTGGAGCGTCAGCCGCGCGAGTTCTCGCTGGAAGTGAAGAACAGCGAGGGAGACCCAGTGGCGCTGGAAGTAGCCGACGAACGCACACCAGCGCACTGGGCCGAAGTTCGCGAGCGGCGCGAAAGGGTGCGCTCGGCGGTGTTGTCTTTGCCGCCGGAGTTCCGTGAAACCGTAGTCCTTTGCGAGCTGGAAGAGATGAGCTACGAACAAGCCGCTCAGGCGCTGGACTGTCCGATCGGCACAGTGCGTTCGAGGTTGCACCGTGGACGCGCGCTGCTGCTGGCGAAACTGGAAATACTGCGCGAAACGCCAAGGCGGGCGAATGCCGGACTCTGAGAATTTGCGGGAGAAGTGAAAATGAATTGCGAAGAATTTGACCTCACATGGCTGGATCGGGATCTCGACACTGGCGGTCTCGATTTCACGGCGGCTTTTGAACATTTGCGGAGTTGCCCGCACTGTGCGGCCCTCTACGAAAGCTCGTTGGCTCTGCGCGCGGACCTGCGCGAACTGGCGCACTTGACGTCCGAGGCAACGACTCCTTCGCGAGTGGAGATGCGGCTGCGTCAGGAATTCAGGACGCGGCACACGACGGAGAAGAGCCGCGGCAGGGTGGTCGTGGCAAGCTGGCTGCTCGCCGCCGCTACGCTGGTTCTTGTTGCCACTTCGCTTGTTCTCTGGCAGAGGCACGGCGCCGTGAATACCGCGAAAACTCAACAGCGGTCGCCGCTGCCCGCAGCCATTCGCTCTGTTGCCACCGGGCCTGAACTCGGCGGCACGCTGATTGCCGAAAACGATGGCGAGGAATTTGCCCTGATCCCCGGCGCAATCCCCGGAATGCTGGACGACACCACCGTCGTGCGGGTGCAAATGGAGCGCGGCTCGCTTGGCGCTTTGGGATTGTCGGTCAATGAAGAACACGCGAACGACGTGGTGCAAGTGGATTTGCTGCTTGGCGCCGATGGGCAGCCGCAGGCGTATCGCCTGCCACAATCGAGCAATTGAGTTTCACGCGGCGCGCTCGCCGCGTTCCGGAGAGAAGCAACAGGAGAGAAGCAGAGGAGAAGCTGGAATGAACAGAAAATGGATTTTATCGGTTTTCGGGGCGGCAATGCTCTGCAGCACCGTTGCCCTGAACGCACAGGAACCTCCGCCGGGTCCGGCGCCGCAGGATGAATTTATGCCCGGCGGGCCGATCGGCACGCGCATGAAGATTCTGGGCTTCGAGGAGATGCATCCCGGGAAAGTGGTGACCGGTGCGCCGTATTCTGCTGTCGGCGTCACCGAGACCATCCAAACTCTCGCGGACGGCACCACCATCGACCGCAAGATTCAAGCCAACATTTTTCGCGATGGGCAGGGACGCGTGCGTCGCGAGACCACGCTTCCGGTTATCGGGCCGCTGGTTGCCAGCGGGAAGTCCAACTCGTTCGTGATGATTCACGACCCGGTGGCGGGCACCGCGTTTGTTCTTCATCCCGACACCAAAATTGCGGACCAATTACCCGCGCTTCACCACGGCAATAAGACCCCCGGCGCTTTCCAAGATAAGTTTGAGGCGCACGTCCAGCAGGAAATTGCCAACGGCACGGTGAAAAAAGAAGACCTTGGCACCCAGACAATCAACGGAGTTGCCGCGCAGGGAACGCGTTACACGCACACTATCCCCATCGGACAGATCGGCAACGACAAGCCCATAACCGCTGTAACCGAGCGCTGGTATTCGACGGATCTACAAGTGGTAGTAAAGAGCACGCGGACCGACCCGCGCTTTGGCTCAACCACGTACACGCTGACGAATATTCAACGCCAGGAACCCGCGGCCACGCTTTTTGCGGTGCCGTCGGACTACACCGTTCGGCAAGGGCGTCCTCATGGCAAGGGCAACATGATGTATGCCCCCGCCGGACAGGCTCCCACGGCAGTTCCGCCGCCTGGCGAATAGTTCGCGGGTAAACGATCTTCTCTCCTGAAGACGGCGCGCCCTTGCTGCAGCTACCCCCATTGCTGCAGTGAGGGCGAAGTCGTTTTTGGAGGAGGATTTGAGGGGTTGGTCTTATGGTTGAGAAAAGCGTTAAAATTGTGGCTATGGAAGAGAAGGACCTCGCCGAACAGTTGATTCTTGAGGGCTATGCTCACTTGTACGTCTGGGAGGACGGCCCCGAGGTGCAATACCGCGAGCACACGCATCGCGCGGAATCGGCGCACATCATTTTGAAGGGCGAGATGAGCATGACCATGAACGGCGAGACCAAAACCTACCGCACCGGCGACCGCTGCAACCTGCCCGCCGGAATTATGCACTCGGCAAAGACTGGGCCGCAGGGCTGCCGGTATTTGATTGCCGAGCGGTGAACAAATTCAAATTTGAGAGGGTGTGTTGAGGCACGCCCGGTCGAGCAGTTCGATCACGTGCAGAACTTCCTGCCCGGTCCTGTGAATTTTCACGCCGGCGCGCAATTGCAATAGACATCCCGGATTCGCCGTGGCGATGATTTGCGCGTTCGTCGTCTTGGCACAGGCCATTTTTTCGGTTAACAGGTCGAGCGAAGCCTTCGTTTCGGTCACGTTGTAAACGCCTGCGGAGCCGCAACAGATGTCCGCGAAGGGCAATTCCACAAATTCCGCGCCGGGAATCTCGCGCAACAACTGGCGTGGCGCTTCACGAATCTTCTGCCCGTGCAAAAGATGGCAGGAATCCTGATAAGTGACCCGCGCGGGGACCGGTTTCAGCGAAGCGGAGAGACCGAGCGCTGCGAGAAACTCAGTGACATCGCGCGTCTTTTGCGCGAGCGCGGCGGCCGCGGCGTATTCCGGCTCGTCCGCCGTGAAAAGATGATCGTACTCCTTCAGCGTGGAGCCGCAGCCGGCGGCGTTGGTCACCAGCGCGTCAAAATTTTCCGAGGCGAAACCTGCGATGTTCCGGCGCGCGAGGTTGCGGGCCACGTCGCGCACCCCCGCATGAGCCGGCAGCGCGCCGCAGCAGAATTGCCCATCCGGAACCACCACTTCGCAGCCGTTCGCCGTGAGCACGCGAATCGTCGCTTCGTTCAAACTCGTGAATGTCACGTTGGCCACGCAACCGGCAAAGAAGGCGACGCGGGCGCGGCGAGTTCCCTGCGCGGGAAACGTTTTGCCCAGTTGATCGAAAAAGAATCGGTGATCGACCGGCGGGAGCAACAGGTCTCGCTCCGCCAATCCAAGAAGTTTCAGAATTCCCGTGGCCCTCGCGGCGGCCTGCAAGCCGGAACGCTGGTAGATCCGGAGAAGTTTCGCCGCCATCGCAATGCGCTCGGGATAAGGCAGCAACCGGCGATACACAAGATTTCTCGCCAAGCGCGAGAACAATGGACGTTTAAAGTCCCGCTCGATTCGCGCCCGCGCGTGCTCCACCAGTTTTCCGTAATTTACGGCCGAAGGGCAGGCAGTTTCGCACGAGCGGCAATCGAGGCATTTATCAATGTGATCGACGAAGTTCTCCGAAACCGGAAGTTCGCCCTGGTTGACCAGCATCATCTGCCGAATGCGGCCGCGCGGCGAATCCGCCTCCAGTTGCCACAAGCGATAGGTCGGACAATGGTTCAGGCACAGGCCGCAGTGCACGCAGCGGGAAAAATCTTCGTAGCCGGGAATCGCACCGGGGATGGGCTGTTGGGTCGCCACGGATCAGATGCCTCCCACGAAACGTCCGGGAGCGAAAATATTTTGCGGGTCGAAGGCCTGCTTGACACGCTGCATCAGTGGGAAATCCGCGCGCTTTGCGCCCCAAACATTGACGCGGTCTTTCAGCCAGGGAGGAGCATATAGGAGTGTCGCGCTGCCTTGCGTCGCTTCCACCCGCGAGAAGAGCTCGGATACTCTATGCTCCAGGTCTATTCTTGATTGCGTATCCTCGCTCTTGGCAAGCAGAGCGAGGTAGATGACGTTGCAAGCGCGGAGGACGAAGGCAGAGCGCAGCGGCGATTGTTGCGACATATTTAGCATCAACTCAGCCACATCCCCGGAAGTAGTCTGCGGCAGGACGATCCGAAGCAAGGCAACACCAGGCGCGGCCGACCGGAGCCAATCGAATGTTTCCTGCAATGCGTCGCTCAATTGTTGCGAGCTTTGCGCGCCCAGTATCTCGCTGCGTGCCGCTTGCTCCTGAACGGAACGCTCCCGCAGTTCGCGCTGGATTCGCTCAATCACGGCCACGCTTCCTTCGAAAGATGCGAACACCTCCCAGTCACCGGTCGCAAGAGATTTCCGGATACTGGCGCCAGCTTTGTTCACAAACCCCATGAGCAGGGCCGAAAACTCCGAATCGAACAGTTCGAGATTCGAAAATGGCAGGCCAGACTTCACCAACGAAGTATGAAAACTCAAAGCTGCTTCCATCGTCGGAAAGGCTGCAAGGTGCGCGCCCCGCAATTCCGGCAATGGAAACGTGCGGAAATTGAGCCGAGTGATGACTCCCAGTGAGCCGAGCGAGCCGATCAGCAACTTGTGCAGGTCGTAGCCGGTCACATTTTTGACCACGCGGCCGCCGCTCTTGCACAGCTTGCCCGCGCCGTCCACGAATTCCGCGCCGATCAGAAAGTCGCGTGCCGTGCCGTACTGCTGGCGAAGCGTGGAGTCAATCCCCGAAGCGATCGCGCCGCCAACGGTGGACGTTCCGCTGCACGGCACAGCCAGCGGCAGGAATTGATTTTTCGCGGCCAGCACTTTTGCGAGTTCCTTAAGCGGTATGCCCGCCTCCACGCTCACCGTCAGATCACCGGGGTCGTAGTCGACAATCTGGCTCAGGCCGGTCATGTCCAGAGCCAGCTCGTAATGCTGTGGCGGCATTCCCAGTTCCAGTTTGCTGCGCGAACCGCAGGCTACTACCGCCAGTTTTTCCGCCGCGGTGAAACTCACAATTTCCGCTACTTCTTCCGCTGAACACGGCTGCAAGACCGCCATCGGCCTGCGCCCCGCAATCGCAAACTCCCGCAACTCGGCTTCGGAAGCGCGCACTCGTTTGCTGCCGACCAACTTTTCCAGGCGGGTAGTCAGGTTTGCAACGCTGCTCACGGTCGAACCCCAGGCGCCTGGCCGGCTTTGCGGACACGAATTTCGCCGCAACCCTTGTTCAGCGGGAAAATCTTTCCGGGATTCAGCGAAGAATCAGGATTGAACACGTCATGAATCCGCCGCATCAAGTCGAAATCCGCATCGCTGAAAAGCAGTGGCATCAATTCGTTCTTTTCCATGCCAACGCCGTGCTCTCCCGTCAGCGCGCCGCCCAGCGAAACGCACATGCGGATGATCTCCTCGGCGGCGGCGATGGCGCGCTTAAACTGTTCGGCGTCACGCGGATCATAGAGAACAATCGGGTGCAGGTTCCCGTCGCCCGCGTGAAAAATATTGCCGATCTGGAACCCGTGCTTTTTTCCGATGGCATGAATCCGGTCGAGCGCTTCCGGCAGTTTCGACCGCGGAATCACGCCATCGAGAACGTAATTGGAAGGTGCCAGACGGCCCAGCGCGCCGAAGGCGTTCCTCCGACCTTTCCACAAAAGATCGCGTTCGCGCTCGTCGCTCGCCGTGCGCACTTCCCGCGCGCGATTGGCGTTACAGATTCTCGCAATCGAAGCGGCTTGCGATTCCGCCGCTTCGCGCAGACCTTCCACTTCAATCAGCAAAACCGCCGCGCTGTCGCGCGGAAATCCGGCGTGGATGTAATCCTCAACCGCGCGCAACGTCCAGCCGTCGAGCATTTCGCAAGCCGCAGGCGTAATGCCGCTCGCGGTCATCTCTACCACCGTCCGCGAAGCGTCGCCGACCGCGTCGAATATGGCCAACAGCGTTTTTACAGCTTCGGCCTTGCGGGAAAGCTTGACGGTAATTTCCGTCACCAGCGCCAGTGTGCCTTCGCTCCCCACAAACAATCCGCAAAGATCGTAGCCCGGCGCGTCGCCGTGACGGCTGCCAACACGCACAATTTCGCCGTCGGGCAGCACGAGTTCCAGCGCGGCAACATGATTGGTGGTCAAGCCATACGCCAGCGTGTGCGGGCCGCCGGAATTTTCCGCAACATTTCCGCCAATCGTGCAGGATTTCTGACTGGAAGGATCGGGCGCGAAATATAAACCAGCTTTTTCGGCCGCCCGAGTAATGTCGAGATTCACCACGCCGGGTTCGACCACGGCGCGGCGGTTCTCCAGATCGAGTTCCAGGATGCGGTTCATCCGCGCGAAAACGATCATCACACCGCCGCGGCGCGCCAGCGCTCCACCGGAAAGCCCGGTGCCCGCACCACGGCCGACCACCGGCACTTGATGTTTCGCCGCGAGCTTCACTATCCGCGAAACATCCTCGGTCGTGTGCGGAAACACGACCACTTCCGGCTGCGCTTTTTCGACCGAACCGTCAAATTCGTACAGCATCAAATCTTCTTTTTGGGACAACACGTTCGCGGTTCCGAGGAGGGACTTGAGTTCACGAATGAGAGCAGGGTCCATGAAGGGCCGGCGGCAATCGGGCGCGGCGTATTCACTATAGTAATTCACACGGCGGGCTGGCAATGACGCTCTCGGGCGGCCCGCGCTGTGCTAGTGTAAGAGGACCAAAAATCGTAAGAGGACCTGCATGGCCAAACCGAAAGTGTTTGCAACCCACCAATTATTTGACGAAGCCCGGCAAATCCTGGACGCCACCTGTGATGTGGAATATTGGACCGGCGATGAGCGGCCGCCACGCGAAGAAGTGCTGCGCCGCGTGAAAGACAAGGAAGGCCTCGTCTGCCTGCTCACCGAAAAGGTGAACGACGAGCTTCTGCGCATCGCACCAAAGCTGCGCATCGCTGCGAACGTCGCCGTTGGCTACGACAACATTGACGTTGACACCTGCACAAAGCGCGGCGTTGTGGCCACCAACACGCCGGGCGTGCTCGATGAAACCACCGCCGACTTTGTGTGGACATTAATGATGGCTGTGGCGCGGCGTCTCTCTGAAGGCGAGCAACTTGCCCGCTCCGGCAACTGGAAGGGCTGGAACCTGGACCAGTTGTGCGGCGTTGACATCTGGGGCAAGACGCTGGGCCTGGTAGGTTTCGGCCGCATCGGCCGCGCGGTCGCGCACCGCGCCCTCGGCTTCCACATGAAGGTGATTTATACCGACGCGGTGAAAGCGCCCGATGAGGTGGCGAAGTCACTGAACGCGGAATTTCGCGATATGAACGCGCTTCTCGCCGAATCCGATTTCGTCAGCCTGCACGTCCCGCTGATGCCGGAGACGCGTGGGTTGTTCGACTCTCCGAAATTTTACCGGATGAAGCCGACCGCATTCTTAATCAATACCTCGCGCGGGCCGGTGGTGGAAGAAGCGGCGCTGGTCGCGGCGCTCGATGCCAAGAAGATCGCGGGCGCGGCGCTCGACGTCTATGAAAATGAACCCTTCATCCACCCCGGGTTGAAGCGCCCCAACGTCGTGCTGGCGCCGCACCTGGCTTCGGCGTCGCTTGAAACGCGCACGAAAATGGCCGTGATGGCGGCGAACAACGTTGCTGCCCTCTTCAAGGGGCAGATGCCACCGAATATGCTGAATCCCGCGATCCTCAAGAAAGCCTGAGTCCTCGAATGCCGCTGCCATGACGCACGGAAAGCAACTCGCGCGGGAAATTTTTCGCGACACGCTGGCCGCGCTGGATATTCCGCGCGTGATGGAGCTGAAGCTTACGCTCTCCGGTTCCACGCTGATCCTGGATGCGGCGGCGATCGATCTTTCAGCCTGCTCTTCGATCTTTGTCGTAGCCATTGGCAAAGCGGCGCACAGGATGGCCGCTGGCTTGCGTTCTTTTCTGCCGGACTCCTTCAAGTTCAGGGGAGCCGTCGCGGCTCCCACAAAACCTGAAGATCCCATTCCCGGACTCGCATATTTTGTCGCGGGGCACCCCAACCCAAATGAAGCCAGTTGGCGCGCGGCGGAAGCGATTCTCTCGCTCCTGCGCAACGCCGATGAGCGCAGCGTGGTGTTCTTTCTTCTCTCGGGCGGAGGCTCGGCGCTCACCGAATTGCCCATTGTTCCGGGAATGACCCTCGAAGATCTGCAAATGGCGAATCACGCGCTGGTCACCTGCGGCGCGCCGATCGAAGCGATGAACACCGTTCGCCGCCATCTTTCCGCGGTGAAGGGAGGGCGCCTGGCGTTGGCCGCGGCGCGAGCAACGAAAATAACGCTGGCGGTCACGGATGTGCCGGTCGGCAAGGAACATGCCCTGGCATCCGGGCCAACCGTTTCCGATCCTTCCACAATCGCGGATACAATCCGCATCGTTGATCAGTACGGTTTGCGTAGGAAATTCCCTGATGTGCTGGTTCGTTGGCTGGATGAGAGGAAGATTCCGGAAACGCCGAAGCCCGGCGACCCCGCGTTTCGCAATGCGCATTTTCAGCTGCTGCTCGGCATGCACGATCTTTTCCATGCAGCGCACCATGCCTCCGAAGCCCGTGGTTACGTCACTTGCTGCGACAATTCCACCGACGATTGGCCTGTTGCCGACGCTGCCGACGCCCTGCTGAAAAAATTGGGAGAGTGGAGGGCTGAACATCCGGGCGAGCGCGTGGCGCTGATTGCGGACGGCGAATTGAGTTCGCCGGTTACCGGAAAAGGTCTCGGTGGCAGAAATTCCGCGTTCGTGCTTTCGTGCATCGAAAGAATCGCCGGGGGCAAAATCACCGTGCTCAGCGGCGGCACGGACGGAATGGACGGCAACAGTCCCGCGGCGGGAGCCGTAGCCGATGGAGAAACTCTGGCTCGCGCATCGGCGCTGGGCCTCGATCCCGCTGAGGCCTTTCGGCAAAGCGACGCCTACACCTTTTTTGCAAAACTCGGCGACGCGATGCTCACGGGGGCCACCGGCAACAACTTGCGGGACCTGCGCATCCTTCTCGCCGAGCCGTGAGCGATTATTGCTTGGGCGCGGGTGGCAACCGCTTTTCGATTTCCTTCAAACGGTCGTTCATCTCTTGTACCAGTTGCTCAAGGTGAATCAGCCGTTCATCCTCTCCCGCCTTTTCGCCCGCGGTTCCATCCGGCGTCGTCATGCCGTGCGGACCGCCCTTCGCCAGCGGATTCTTCAGGCGCTCGATCTGTTCCTTGATTGTCGGCTGCATCTCGATGCTCAGGTTTTTGCTTTGCAGCATCGCCTCGAGCGCGGGAATTGCCGAAACATCGCCGCGGCCGCCGAGCGCATAGATTGCCGTTCGGCGAATCGGAAAATGCGAATCCTGCAAATAACCGGCAATCACCTGGGTGAGCTCCTTGTTGTCCTTTTCCAAGCGCGCCAAGCTGCCGATGGCCGCCTCGCGCGAATCCAGGTCCTTACCGGGCGCTGCCCATTCGCGGAGCAGCGGCACGGCCTTATCGTCGCCAAGCGCGCCGAGTCCGCTCAGAGCGGCGTTCCGCAAAAAGCCGTCGGGTGAGTCAGAGTTCACCACCGCCACCAGCGTTTCATAGGCTCCCGGGCCCTTGATACGGCCAATGGCGCGCAGAGCGGCGCCGCGCGCGCGATACGAGGAATCCTCTCGCGCAACCGCCTGCAAACGCGCAACAACCGCCGCGTCGTCCTTGAAATTCTCCAGCGCCAGCACGATGCTGCCGCGCACCCACGGCTCTTTCGCGGAATTCAGCGCCTCAAGCAATTGTTTGGACGCGGACGCGCCGCCAAGTTCTCCCAGCGAATTCGCGGCCGTTCGGCGCACGCCGCTGCTCCTGTCGTTGCGCAATGCCTCGCCCAACGCGGCAACTGCTTCGTCATCGCTTTTGAGTTTTGCCAGCGCCTCGGCGGCATCGGCTCGGTCTGCCACTTCGGTTGCATTCTTCAATTGGTAAAGCAGTTCCTTTTTCTCTTTCTTGAACTGTGTGGATTTCAGGATTTGCGTTCCCTTGTCGAAAAGCACCATCAGCGGCGCGGAATCCGCCGGGAACGTGAAAACCTCCGACTCCTGCGTTACGTGTATGGGATAGAGTTTCGGCCCGGTCGCCGTGGTGATTTCCACATCCACCGGCACCTGGAACAACCCGACGTGACCTTCGCGCTTTTGCGTCTGCTTTACGGTCAACGCGACTTGTTTTTTCGTTTCGTCATAGGCGTAGTTCAACTCAAATTTCGGCGCTCCCGCTCCGTAAATCCACTGTCGAAAAAACGCATCCAAGTTTGTGTGCGTCGCTTCTTCCATTGCTTTTGTCAGATCCGAAGTCATCACGTTTCTGCCGCGATTCACTTCCAGGTAGTGTTTCAGCCCGGCGTAAAACGCATCCTCGCCAAGCTGCCGGCGCAGCATGTACAGCACCCAGCCGCCCTTCCCGTACGCATTTCCGTCAAACTCTTCGGACTCTTCAAAGTCGTAGCGCACGATCGGCTTGTCATAGAGTGAGCGCATTGCAAACCACTGCCGCGCGCCTTCCCAGCGGTCGTAGTCTGCCGTGTCTTTCCCGAAATGCGTTTCCGCCCATACCGTCTCCATGAATGTAGCGAAACCTTCGTTCAGCCAGATATTTCCCCAATCCTTGGTAGTCACCAGGTCGCCGAACCATTGATGCCCCAGCTCGTGAGAAATCAGCGGATCCTCGTTCTGCTCGTATTCCGGCACCAGCTTCGGATTGCGCAGCGACTCCGCGGTATTGGTGGTAGCGCTGGAATTTTCCATGCCGCCGGCGACGAATTCATCCACCATGGCCTGCGAATATTTTTCCCAGGGATAGTCGACGCCCAGCTTTTTGCTGAACAGTTCGATCATCGCCGGTGTACGGCTGTAGCTCGGGTTCAGGCGGTCGCCGCGATCCTTGGGCGCGTAGTAGGTCACCGGAATATTTCTCCAGGAGTCTTTGACCTCCACAAATTCGCCGGCCACCACCGTGATGAGATAGGTCGAACTCGGCTGCGACTCCCGCCACGTCCACGTTTTCATGCCGTCGCTCGCGTCGGTGACGCTGATCAGCTTGCCGTTCGAAATCGTCTGCCAGCTTGCGGGCACGGTCAAGATCGTCTCGGTCGTCAAGCGGTCGTTCGGGTAGTCATACGTCGGCAGGTAGTAGCGCGTATCTTCCGATTCTCCCTGAGTCCAGACTTCGAGCGGCCGGTTCGGATAGTCCTTGTCGGGCAGGATGAAATAGAGGCCCTTGCTCGGCGTGCCCTGGTATTTGATCTGCACGTCGAATTTCGTGCCGGCTTTCGCGCTCTTCGGCAGCGTAACCACCAACTTGGTGTCGGTGGTCGTGAATTTTGCGGTGCTCTTGTTGAGGCCCACGCTTTCAATCTGCAACCCCACCGAATCAAACGAAATGTTTTCCAGCCCATCGCGCAACAGGGTCACCGAGTGGGTCACTTCGCCAATCACCTTTTTCTCGTGGGGCTGGAAGCGCAGCGCAATTTTCGAGTGCTGCAGATCATAATCCTTGCTGCGCGCAAACGGCTCATCCGCGCGCACCAATCGCGCGCCGCCGAACAGCCACAACGCGCAGAGAATGGCGCCCACAAATGAGACTCGCTGCCGGTTCCCGATGTTCCTCCTGATCATTCGCTCGCTCCTTGAAAGTTCTTATGGATTCAGTAATTCCAGATTAAGAATTCGATGACCCGCATGCTCTAAGGTTTCAACGGCAACAGGGATTTCTTCGTGTTGCACCAGCAGGTAGTCCGTGTCAAACGTGGAAATGACAAAAATTCCCACGCCCACGCGCGACAGCGGATTGGCCAATGCGGCGACCACGCCGGTCTCCTCGAAGGCGAAAGGCCCCTGCACCTTCAACATCCGCCACCCGCGAGAAGCGTCGAGTTCAGAGGGGACGCTCGCTTCCGCGATAACCACGGAAAGTTCCTCCAGCGTGCGCGTCACCGAGGAAAATGGCGAGCCGTTAACCCAGGCGGGAATTTCCGCGTCGCAAGGAAATTTCGCGATCGCGTAACGCCCTTCCATCACAGAAAGTGTCAGTGTGCGATTTGCGGGTGGCATGCGGCGCTAGAGCAGGCTCCTCGTCGTGCCACCGTCGATGGCCAGCGAGACTCCGTTCACGTAGCCCGCTTTTTCGGAGGCAAGAAACGCCACCACCGCCGCGAACTCTTCCGGCGTACCCAGGCGTCCCGCGGGAATCAGCTTCTTCCACCCGGCGAACACCTCTTCAGCCGTTGCCCCCGTGCGGCTTGCCATCATTCCCGCCAGATCATCCAGACGGTCGGTGCGCGTGTAGCCGGGGCAAACATTGTTCACGGTAATTCCATGCATGCCGTATTCATTGGCAAGAGTACGCACCAGTCCAGTAACTCCCGCTCGCAGAGAGTTCGAAAGCAACAGCCCTTCGACGGGTTGCTTCACGGAATACGATGTGATCGTCAGGAACCGGCCCCATTTGTTTTTCTGCATCCGCGGCAGCGTCTCCTGGGCAAAATACACTGTGCTCATTAGCAGTTGGTCGGTCCACACGCGCCAGTCTTCGATCGTCGTGGCGCTGAACAATTTAGACGGCGGCCCCCCGGTATTGGTAACACAAATATCCACGCGGCCAAACCGCTTTTCGACATCCGCAACAAACCGCGCGACCTCTGCCGCCTTGCCAACATCCACGGTCTGCCAGAACACCTCTCGCCCAGCCGCCGCTTGAATCTCAGTCGCGGCCGCCTTCAGGTCCGCCGCCGTGCGCGCGCAGATGCCGATTTCCGCGCCTTCGCTGGCCAATCCTGCCGCCACCGCCCGCCCCAGCCCTTTGCTCGCCGCGGCCACAATTGCCACGCGCCCGCGCAACCCCAGGTCCATTCCTGCCTCCAAGCCCAAACCCCAATGTTCTCTTGAACGGCGGAGACCCGTCAAATGGCCGCTATTCGCTTAGACGCGCCATGGAATCGCGAAGGTTGTGAAATAATTCCCCACAGCGGCCCAACAGGCTTTTACTATTTGCAGACAAATGCCGAAACAAAAATGAGGTTCCCATGAAAGTAGCCGACTTTCGGAGGATCGCGCTGAGCCTCCCGGGTGCCGAAGAAAGTTCGCATATGGGGCAGCCTGACTTTCGCGTGGACGACAGAATTTTCGCCACTCTGGCTTCGGCTAAACAGGGCTTCGGCAACCTGATGCTAACGCTCGAGCAGCAAACCGCTTTCGTCGTGGAGATGCCGGAAGTATTTCTCCCTATCCCAGGTGGTTGGGGACGCATGGGCATGACCCATATACGCCTGGCCAAAGCAAGCGAGGACGTGCTTTATGGCGCTCTGCACACAGCCTGGAAGTTGCGCGTCGAGAAAAACGCCAAGACCGGCAAAAAGAAACGCCCCGCGAAGGATGGCCTCCGGACGCCGAAACGAAAAGGCAAGAGACGCTAAGGAGCAATGTTAAGCAAGATGGACAATGATCGCGACAAGCTTATAGTCGGACTGCGTGACATCGTTTCCAGTTCGGGAGATCGCGTCTCCGCTCTGCAGTCCGCTGCGGAATCGATTAAGGACTTTGGCCGCTATCGCTGGGTCGGGCTCTATGATGTTGACACGGTGGCTGGCATGGTGAGGAACATCGTCTGGAGCGGGCCGGGCGCGCCTGAGCACCCAACATTCCCCATCACAAAGGGCCTGACGGGCTCGGCAATTTCCAGCGGGAAGGCCGTCAATGTTGGAGATGTCAGGACCGATGCCCGGTACCTGACAGCATTTGGATCAACGCGATCGGAAATTATCATTCCCGTGTTCGACGAGACCGGCAAACATGTGGTCGGAACGATTGACGTCGAGAGCGAACACCGCAATGCTTTTGGCGAAGACGCGGAGGCATTCCTCCTCGCCTGTGCCGAGGCGCTTCGGCCACTTTGGTGCCGCTAGTCGAAGGTTCGCATATGAGAGCCAACGGTGAAAACGGATACGCGGAACTCCTGAGCATTTGCGCTGCGGGACCGCGGCGCACTAAGATGCGGGGTAAAGCAAGGCTCGTCCTCAATCGTTCCCACAGGAGGTAGGCATGCTTCGCATTCGAATCCTGGGTGTTCTGTTTCTTGCTGGTTTCTTCGCAGCCAGTCCGCTGCACGCGCAACTCGGCAGAACCGTCATCGTTTCGGCCGGCTCCGAGGTGGATCACCAGCTCAATGACATTGGCGCCGCAACCGATCCCGCGGCCAAGCTCAAGATGATCGACGCCTTTTCCGCCGCGCATCCCGAAGGCGACCTGCAAATTCTTGCCAACGAGCAGTACGTGAACTACTACCTCAACGCCAAGCAATACGACAAGGTGTTCGAATATGGCGACAAACTCTTCGCACTCGATCCCGACAATTTTTCGAACGCCGTGAACATGGTGCGTGCCGCCAATGAAAAGGGCGACACCGACCGCCTCTTTGCCGCCGGAGAAAAGGCCTCGGGGATTGTGCAACGATTCAAGGCGCAGCCTCCACCGGCCGGCACCAGCCCCGAGGCCTGGAAAGTGGATCAGCAGCAAAAACTCGAATCCGTGAAGGACAATCGGGACTACATCGAACAATCGCTGGTAAACGCGGCCTACCAGCAGAAGGACGCGAACAAGAAAGCCGCGCTCCTCGTGCGCTTTGCGAACCTCTTCCCCGATTCGCCGAATGCCGGGCAGACGCTCGGCGCGGCGGCCGTCACCTATCAGCAGGCTCAGAATCGACCGAAGATGCTCGAAACTGCGAACAGCGCGCTCGCAAAGGACCCGGACAATCTCGGCATATTGCTGCTGCTTGCGGATGATTACAGCGAGAAGGGGGAACAACTGGACAAAGCTGAGGCTTACGCCAAGAAGGCCGCTTCGCTCTGTGATACCGCGAAGAAACCCGAGGGCATGAGCGACGCCGACTGGCAGAAGCAGATCAATCTGCAGAAGGGACTCGCCTTCAGCGCGCTCGGCCAGATCGATCTCCAGAGGAAACTGAATCCCGCGGCCGTTGACAGCCTGACCAAGGCCGCGCCGCTTCTCAAATCCAGTGCCGCGGTCTACGCGCGGAATCAGTACCGGCTGGGATTCGCCTATCTCAATTTGAAGAATACCGCGGGGGCCAAGCAGGCCTTTACCGACGCGGCTTCCGTGGACAGTCCTTATAAGGGGCCTGCGCAAGACAAACTCAAGGGCATCGCAGCCGCAAAGGCTCCGGCCAAGAAGGCCTCGTAAGCCCTGTAAACTCATGACGAAAGGCGAATGAGCCGATGAAACCTTTCCCCTCGTCTATACTCTAATAGTCAGTCGAAGAACCATCGCCGAGCAGCCAGCCGGGTCTCAGCCACGCCGCAAACGGGCGGCATCCATTCAAGCCGGGCTGGAGCAAGCAAGGGGGAATCTCATGCAGGAAATTGCTACATTTGGCGCGGGATGTTTTTGGGGTATCGAAGCAGCGTTTCGCCGCGTCCCAGGGGTTCTGGACGCTGTCGTCGGCTACAGCGGCGGGCGAACGCAAAATCCTAGCTACCAGGATGTTTGCACGGACACGACCGGCCACGCCGAAGTCGTTCAAGTCACATTTGATCCCGAAAAGGTCAGCTACGATCAGTTGCTCGACGTTTTCTGGACCATTCACGATCCGACGCAGGTGAATCGCCAGGGCCCCGACTACGGCAAGCAGTATCGCACCGCGATATTTTTTCACTCGCCAGAGCAGGAAGCCGCGGCGAAAAAGTCCAAGCAAGCGCTGGAAGCGAAGGGCAAGCTGCGCCGTCCCGTCGCCACGGAAATCACGCCTGCCGGCCCGTTCTGGCGCGCCGAAGAATACCACCAGCGCTACCTCGAAAAGCGCGGCGCCGCCAGCTGCCACATTTAATCGGCGGCCGCGTTAGTTGCCTTCGCTCAGGATCTTCTGGTAGGCGGGCACGGTAAGGAATTCCACAAACTGCGGCGAGCGAATCAAATCGCGCATCAGTTGCGCCGATTTTTCGTAAGCCGCATACTTCGCGGCATCGCCAGCCTGCTTCGCCTTGGCAAGTTCCTCGTCAATGATGCGGTCGCACAGCGCGATATCGATTTTGCGGCCGTCTTCTAACTGCGCGTTCTGGTGAATCCACTGCCAGATTTGCGCCCGGCTGATTTCAGCCGTCGCCGCGTCTTCCATCAAATTAAAGAGCGGGACGCAGCCCGTGCCGCGCAGCCACGCCTCGAGGTATCCGAGGCCAACCGCGATGTTTTGCCGCAGCCCCGCTTCCGTAATCTGGCCTTTCGGCACTTCCAGTAAATCCGCAGCGGTTGCGTGAAAATCGGAAAGCTTCTTGTCAATCTGGTTCGGCCCGGGCATCAGGCGGTCGAATATTTCCGTGGCCACGCCGACCAGGCCGGGATGCGCCACCCATGTGCCGTCGTTGCCGTCCCCGGCTTCGCGCTCCTTGTCGGCGCGCACCTGCCCGATGGCTTTTTCATTGGCCACCGGATCGTTTTTGATCGGGATGAAGGCCGCCATACCGCCCATGGCGTGAATGTTCCGCCGGTGGCAGATCTTAATCAGCAATTTGCTGTACGAACGCAGAAAATGCGTGGTCATGGTGACTTGTCCGCGGTCGGGCAGCACGGTCTTCGGATCGTGCGAAAATTTCTTGATGAAGCTGAAGATGTAGTCCCAGCGACCACAGTTCAACCCCGCGGAATGCTCGCGCAGCTCGTACAGGATCTCATTCATCTCGAACGCGGCCAGGATGGTTTCAATCAGCACGGTGGCGCGAATGCTGCCGCGCTTTACGCCCAACGCGTCCTGCGCATGCAGAAAAATGTCGTTCCACAAGCGCGCTTCCAGGTGGCTTTCGATTTTCGGCAGGTAGAAATATGGGCCGCTGCCGGATGCCAGCAGCTCTTTGGCATTGTGAAAAAAGTACAAGCCAAAATCAAACAGCGACCCAGACATCGGCGCACCATCCACGAGGACGTGGCGTTCCTCCAGGTGCCAGCCGCGCGGCCGCACCAGCAGCACCGCGGTGCGCTCGTTCAACTTGTAGTTTTTCCCTGACGCGGGGTCGGAGTAAGTAATCTTCCGCCGAACCGCGTCCATCAGATTGGCCTGCCCTTCGATCTGATTCGACCACGTCGGCGTGTTCGAATCCTCAAAGTCCGCCATGAACACTTTCGCGCCGGAGTTCAGCGCGTTGATGATCATCTTGCGATCCACAGGACCGGTGATTTCCACGCGGCGATCCATAAGATCTGCGGGAATCGGCGCTACGGTCCACTCCGACTCGCGAATCGATTTTGTCGCCGGCAAGAAATCCGGCTTCTCGCCCGCGTCCAGCCGCTTCTGGCGTTCCGCACGCGCGGCCAGCAATTCCGCGCGCCGCGGATTGAATCGTCGCTGCAGTTCAACGATAAACTCCAGCGCCGCCGGCGTAAGCAGCCGCTCCTGCGCCGGATGCGCCGGCGCGAGAATTTGAACGCCTCGAATCGAGGGAGAAGGAGTCGTCATGGTGGTCACCCATCAATGCAAGAAACACCCACGATAATACCCCAAGCAAATCGGCCGTTTGCACGACATTTCTGCAAGGCACGCCTCCGCCTGCTCTTCGCCGCAAGTATTTGCGCGACCGGCCGCATTGACAGATGATTGGATTTTCTTATGCCACGCGCGATGCTCGCAAAGGCGCGTGGCAGGATCGCGGCAGCAAGGAATCTCCGAAAAGGCTTGCGATGGACAACCCCCCCAAATGTCCGGTCAGCGGCAAGCGCAAATATCCGACCGAAGGCGCCGCTCTAGCCACAGCCAAACACCAGGTTGCCACCGCCGATGCGCCAATGGAACTCAGAGCCTATCGCTGCAACTGGTGCCACGCCTGGCATCTGACCAAGAAAGCAGAAAAAACCGGAAAAGATCAAAGGTAGCCCACAACGTCCGATAAAAACGACGTGCGGCAATTATCGAGAGTGCAGACCCATCTCCTGTTTCTGCTTTCTATGGCCAAGTGCATTGAGTCGAGGCAACCTGTATTCTCTTCCTACTCTTCGTATGAAGGCATTTCCCGGCATTTCATCGGGTCGCATGGCTTGCAAAATTGAACATGACGATTCCTCCGCCGCAAGGGCATTCAAGGGATTCCAGGAAGAGGGATCGTCACGAACCGAGGAAGGGAAAACTGGCTTCGTGGCGCGGTTGCTTGCCATTTAAGTATGTGGCTCATGGGCGGATCGCTTCAAGGGGCAAGAAGACGAGGTGTGTGTCCCCAAGTAAACGAGAATGGAAGCTCTTCAGGGAAGTAGATTCACTGTCGCGGGGTGTAGCTCCCAAATGGTCGCCACCTGCGCTGAGCCGCGGTTATGGTCGAAGTCTTCGAATGCCAGACCCAGGACCTCCACTGGCAAAGCTTGCGGCAGTTCGCCGCCGTGCTGGGAGTCGAGCTTGAAACCATGCTTCGCCAATTGTGACTGAGCATTCTGGCGGGCAGCGCAGAATTCACTGTCCACGGGAGTTTCCACGATCACTCGGGAA
>Ga0210410_10001284_pt1 | contig 23907 bp, 23 predicted proteins | sample IncBWC4MmetaG_FD_161058 | JGI IMG/M metagenome (GOLD analysis project Ga0210410, IMG submission 161058) | Forest soil microbial communities from Barre Woods Harvard Forest LTER site, Petersham, Massachusetts, United States - Inc-BW-C-4-M | ecosystem: Environmental > Terrestrial > Soil >... | reverse complement strand
CAAAATCAACTGTATGCTCGAGATCCAATAGCGTGCTTCTGTTTACCACAAAATTGATTCCGAACGGTGCAAGCTGCCGAATGACTTCGAGATGCGAACACAACGCAGTGAATGAGCGACCTCGCAGCGCCTCATAGGTTGTGCCGACACCGTCCATACTGACCCTAATGAAATGGACAGCACCTCGTAACCGCTCAGCGAGTCGCTCATTTACTCTGTGCGCGTGGGTTGTAAACGTGACGGCCATGCTCGTTTTCTCGGCCAAATGCATACACACTTCCGGAAAATGGCGGTAGAGTGTGGGTTCTCCACCCCCGAATCCCACACCCAGACACCCGTTTGCATCCAGCGCGCAAAGCCAAGTTACGAGTTCGTTGAAATCAAGTTCGGCACGATTTTTCGGTGCGTAGCAATAGGAGCAAGACAGATCACAAGCATTCGTTAATGCTATGGAGACCTGTCGAGGCGCAAGTGCCCATCGCTCACGTGGAACGCGCACCTCATCCAAGAGAACATTCAAGCCAGTCCGGCGATTGAAAATGTGGATGCCACAAGGTCCGAGCCGGACCTTATGGTCTCGAGGGATTTCTGTTTGTATGTTGCCAAATGCGCTCATTCTTCCGCATAGTGTATGCGGATTGACGGTAAACGAAAAGTGACTACAAGACTTTGGGCGAACAGCTAATTTTCGAGAGTACGGTGCCCACATGATTCTTTGCATCGTAGGAGTGGGCCATTTCGACCCCGCCGCTAGGCAGAGATTGGTCAAGTTGCTTCGGTACTGTTCCCAAAAACGTGGCAGGCCTGCCTTCATTGCAACCGAATGGGACAAAAACATCCTCGAGAAAGTACTTGCCCAGAGAAACGAATTTCAAGCCGCCATCTCCAAGCAGTGGCCGGGCGTCTCCGCCGAACTGTTGAAATCGTTGACACTTTCCCTTGGCTACGAGGGAGACAGTCACTTGGAGGTTTTCCCTGATGCAGAAGTCCTGTGGCTTGATGAAGGAAGAGAAGCTCCCGAAGAGGACATAAAAAACTACGCGCGGGATCGCTTTGCAATCTACAAGGAGTGGCTCGGCGATAATGTCGCCGAAAAGGATGACACCACAATTCTGGGAAAGATGACCAAAAAAGCAGCCCAACAAGCAGGATCTCCACCAAGCAAGGGAAACGAGCGCGACGCAAAATGGGCGAACATGATTTTGCAGAGAATAACGAAAGGTGGCGATTGGGCAGTCATCATCGTGGGGAAATTTCACGCTCTTAAGTACGCTGGTTCGCTGCTCGAACTTTTGGAAGCCGAGAAACAGGTCTGTAAAGTAGTCTTCCTCTGAGCGCCCATTTGCGAAGGGCACGGCCAAGTCCGTAATCGACTGCATTTTTGTAGTGATTGTAGTGCTTGCCTCCCTTCTTCACACGAAATGCGTGGGCATCGTCGCCGCATTTCAGTTACACCGCGCTTAGATTTGAGACTTCGACCGTAAACTCCCGCTACCGTCTTACGTTCTGGTTCAATCGCCTCCGCCCGCGCGGGATGCGAACGGGGCTCGGTTTTGCAGCGTTCGGATCTGGCTGCTTGAGTAGTTCCGGACTGTGCGCGTAAAACTCTGAATCCGGCAATTGTACGAAACCACAATCTGCCCAAAACTTCCCAACGCGACCAAATGCGTCAGATTTTCTTTTTTCGAATCCAGGGTCCGCTTGTTCAGCCGCAGAATACGTCTCAGCCCACCCCTCATATTGCAAAGCGAATGGCTTGCAGACGATCAGCCCACAATGGAGGCCAAAGGTTTCGACGATCCCTTTGACCACATCTCGCCCAATTCCCTTTCCGCGATGCCGCTCGTCCAACTCAACCCTGTCGATGAAAAGCAAATCCGGGCTGATCGGCCCACCCGAATAGAGTTCCTGGACTGAATCGCTCCACTCGTCTGTCTCAGGATCGAACAGAGCTTCATAGCACTCCATCGCGGCGTCGCTGATCGAATCCATTGCGTCAAAGAGGCTCACGTCCTTTTCTTCCGCCAAGCCCGGTTGCACCAGGAAACACTGCAACGTTCCAATCTGCTCTTCTTTGTCCGATTCGCCGGCGTATTCGAACACCGCTCCGTCAATCTCCCGAATCACCCGGCTCGGCTCTTCATCCTCTGTGTCTACCTGAATCGAAAATCGGATCTGTGGCATGCGCAACTCCCTCGGCTTTGTGCCCGATCACCCGAAGACGCTACCGCTCACTCCGACTCCCGCAGCGTTCGCTGAACGGAATTCGGGTACCTCAAAGCGTATTTCTGCAGCTTCTTTTTGTCGATCTGCTTCAGGCTCAGCTCGTCGAGCGCGACCGGCAATCCTTCCTGGCGTTGCAGGTACACCCAGTCGAGCAGCGCTTTTTCCGGCTCCGCGATTTTGTACGATCCGCGCCGCGTGCGCTTTTCCTCAAAGCCCCAAAACAGATTCTTGCTGATGTGCCGGTAGGCGATGCGAACCGACGGGCTGCGGAACTTTCGCGGAAAACCTGTCGTCACGCACGTCAACGCAGAGGGGCTTTGTGTCGAAATTCCCCATTCCGCAAGCGCCGATTCCAGGGAAATGTAAGCATTCGGCCGCAGGATGCCTACGAGTTCACGCGGAGAAAAGTCATGCGCCAGCTTGTTGACGTAAACCCTGCGCGAAACGTGCTCGACGAGCCCGCGCCGCTCCTGTCTACGCAGTGCGTTTCCGACCGCGCCTTCGGCTATGCCGTAGCGACGCGCCAGTTCGTCCGATCGCAGAATCGACGACCGCAGGGATTCTTTCCGGAGTGTCGCTGCCCAGTCCAAGAACTCTCTATCCTCCTAAAGCCACTCCGCAAACACGCTTCTCACTGCGGCTCGCAGACTTTCAAACCCTTCGCGTTCGAGTTCAGCGTATACCTCGTCGGGCAAGACCGGTTTGAGTTCTGCCCGGCACAGTTTCACATCCAGTTTTTTGATCCGTTCCCCGATCTCCTCACGCTTCATTTCGCGCCACAAGAGAGCGTCGTGCAAATGACCCTTCAGCACCTCGTCCAGTTTCGCTCCCTGCGTCAGCAACAAACGGATGTCGAACGCGTCTCTGGATTTCATGATCGTTCGTGACATGAACGACTCCGCTTTCTGCAGCAACAGATAGTTCCGCGAAGCGGTCGGAATGCGCGCTGTTCTTCCCTCTTCTGCGATTTCTTCCTCGACGACCTCTCTCGACAGCACCGGCCCACCCATGCGAGTCAGATCAACGGTGAACAATCTCTGCTTCCCTGGTCTCACAATCCACAACCGAAGAAAATTTTCACCCACACTTTCCGGTTCGAAGGCCACGGGGCCGATGCCGAGAATCCCGGCCACTTCGCCGAGTCGCACGCGCAGCGCCTCTTCGAGGTCCTCCGCTCGAGGGAGCGCCTCGTCGCGCGCCAGCAGGTCCAGGTCCTTGGAAAGCCTCGGGCTGTTGTGAAACAGGACGAGCGTCGCTCCTCCAATCAACACGAAATGCTCCGGCAGGGCGGAAAAAAGCGCGATCGCGGCCTCTTCCATAAGAACAACGATGTGAGCCTGATCCTCGCGGAAGTTCCGCTCCAGATACCGGGCGATCCCCTCCTGCATAGTCATTTGTATAATACACCATATATGAGTGTTTTTACAATCATAATATAAATCCCATTTTCAAGAACCGCTCTATGCGATGCAAAACGCAATTATCCCAAAACGGACACTATCTCTCAATGACACACCTTTTTCAGAACCGATTCCCCGCCCTTCCTGGCTAAACCCTGCGCCTGATCCGTCCGCTTCTTCCGTCAAGGGCTTTCGCTTCGCTCCAGTGAACGCCACACCCCGGCGCCCTTGACAGCGCGGACCGACAGGCGCCTCCCCCCGCCCGTCTGTGCCTTGAATTTCCCAATCGCCATGAATCCCGGACTAGCGAAGGCTCTCGGAGTGATGATGAAGCTCGATTTCCAGCGCTCCGTCCTCAACCGGATCCCTGCCATCGAAGCCCATCCGGAGCGCTACTTCCGACAAGTCTTTTTTCTCTGCGACGAATACCAGCACTTTGCAACCGTCGGCGAGAACGAGCCGACCGGAGACGAAAAGTTCTTCAGTCTTTCGCGGCAGCCGAAATGCATTCCTATCGTCGCCACGCAAAGCATCAGCTCGCTCAAATCGACTCTCCCTGGCGATTCCTGGCGCACCCTCCTCCAGACGCTCCGCACCAAGATATTCCTCACCCTGTCGGATGACTTCTCGGCGCGCACGGCGAGCGAACTCTGCGGGAAGGAGGATCGGCTCAAGGCAAGCTATAACCTCTCCGAGAGTGGTCACGACGCGAGCATTAGTCTCTTAACTGGAAGGGCGATCTCGCACCGCGCCAATCTCACCGCGTCGAAGAGTTACTATCCCCAATCTGATTTCCGGTTCGACACCAAGATCTTTACGGAGTTGAAGAACGCCCAGTCCGTAGTGATCGCCTATGACGGCTTCAATCCAATGCCGCCTGCTTTTTGTTACCTGAAGCCCTATTTCAACGACCCGAACAAATCTTACTTCCAACAACTTGAGGAGGGCCTCTTGTGATGAACGGATTCGAGACGATCCTTCCCTTCCTGAAACCGATCGAGCATCTGCTCCTCGACGACTCCATCAGCGAAGTCATGGTCAACGGCGCGGACTGCGTGTTTATCGAGAGGCAGGGGTTCCTGGAACCAGTTAAAGGTGTTTCGCTTGGTGAGCGAGCACTTTTGGTTGCCGTCAAGAATATTGCCCGCCGCCTGGGAGATGACATCTCGGAGGCGAAACCCATTCTCGATTCCCGGTTGCCGGACGGGAGCCGGGTTGCAGCGGTCATTCCGCCCTGCAGTCTGCGCGGCGTTACGTTGACGATTCGCAAATTCAACAGCCGCCACTTCGAACTCGACGATCTGATCGCAGCGGGGACACTTGACCGCACACTGGCGAACCGCCTTGAAGATTATGTCCTGAACCGCAGAAACATACTTGTGGCCGGTGGAACGGGAGCCGGAAAGACGAGCCTCCTGAACGCCATGGCCCGCCTGATACCTGAGGACGAACGCCTTCTCCTGATCGAAGACACCGCGGAGATTCAGATCCATCACTCGAATCTTGTGCGGCTCGAAGCGCGTCCCGCGCAGAACGGTGTTCCTACCGTTACCATTCGCGATCTGCTGAAGGCCGCCCTCCGTCACCGTCCGGATCGAATCTTGCTTGGCGAGGTGCGCGGAAGCGAAGCGTTCGACCTGCTTCAGCTTCTCAACACGGGCCACGCGGGCACGATTTCGACGATTCACGCGAACTCGGCGCGCGAAGGACTTTCTCGCTTCACCAGTTGTGTCTTGCAGAGCGGCATCGAGGTTCCGTATCGCGCCATTAAGAGCAGCATCGCCGATTCGCTGAACGTTGTCCTCCACGTCGAGCGCCGCCCAGGCCGCCGGACCATCACGGAAATGGTTGAAGTCAGGCGCTACGATCCAGACCCCGATCGGTTCGACTGCAGTTCGATATTTCAGAGAGCGGAGATGGTTCCATGACCACACCCAAAGACGAGGCTAAACATGGTGTCACTCCAGTGGTGTATGTCCGCTGGCTGTTCGAACTGTCAGACCGGTTGGCAGTACTCGTCCGCAATCGCGAGCGCGGTGAAACCGCCCAACGCATCGCCACCGCTGGAAACATTACGAGCGACTCGTTTCAACAATGGCTTCGGTTCAAAAACGAAAAGCAGTCGGCAGATATCTATGTGGGAATGAATCCCTTGAAGCCGGAAGCCCGAGCCCGTACCAAGGAGGATATCCATTCGATCCGGCATCTCTACCTGGATCTCGATCACGATGCCGAGCGCTCGCTTGCCGCTGTCGAGCAATCGAACCTTGTTCCGCAGCCGAATGTGGTCATTGCAACGTCGGTGGGCAAACTCCAGATTGTGTGGCGCGTTGAAGGATTTCCGCAGGAACAGGCGGAAGCGACCTTACGGGCGATGGCGCGTAAGTTCGGCGGAGATCCAGCAACAACGGACTCGACCCGTGTTCTTCGCCTGCCGGGCTTTGTAAATCGGAAATACGATTCGCCGTTCACAGTGACGGCCGAAATCAGAAACGACAAAAGGCACACTCCGCACGACTTTCGATTGAGAACCGACCCTGCCGAACTAGACCAGCGACTGACACGCACAACCGGCAGCCGCCAGTCATCTTCCACGCGCCAGCCTCTATCGCAATCCGAACACGACTGGGCATATGCCAAGCGGTCCTTGGCCAAAGGAGTGCCGGCCGAAGAAGTGATTCGACAAATTGCGGCCTTCCGCGCACACGATAAGCACAATCCCGAAGATTACGCGCGGCGGACGGTAAGCAAGGCACGAACCCAACTGACGCACGACACCAAAGAAGGTGACCTCTCCCGAGACAACTAAGCCACATGCCTGCGCAACCCAATCCCGACCCTCCGGCGAATGCACCCGGCCCGCATCAGCGGTCCAGTGTTTTTGAGCGTGATAGTATGTCGTTGCCGCCAGTTCAATCGAGAAAGCGGGGAAAGTGCATGTCTCGACGAACTGGACAGAATCCGAAGGTGCGCGTCAAAAAGCGCTCCAACGGGCAAAAAGTTTTCTACTTTCAGTACTGGATCGATGTACCAGGACAGGAGGATAGAAGACGTAAGACACACGTAATCGGACCAACTAGGCAGATGACGAAAAGCGAGGCTGAACGTAAGAAGGTGGAATTCCTATTGAATCTCGAATTGAATTCGATGGAATATCAAATCCCCTCTTCGTTGACCTTTGCGAACGCGGTGTCGCACTACCGGGATGTCTTTGCACCACGAATGCTTCGCTCGTCCACGTTTTCGACCGCGGACGGCCATTTAAAGAATCACTTGGAAGCAGACTGGAACGACGTTCCGATAGAGCACATCTCGATTGATTCAGTGAATGAGTGGATCTGGAAGAAACGAGGCCAAGGCCTTTCTTGGGTGACGATCAAGAACATACTGCGCACGATGCAGCGCGTTCTTTCATCCTTCTCGAAGGGCAAGAAGCCTCCGTTCTCTCAAATCGGACTCGCAATTCCTGAGCGTGACAAGTTGCAAATGAAAGTGAACAGCCGAAAACACGTGTCGTTCTCGTGGGCTCAAGCGGAGCAGATTGCCGAACATGTCAGCAGAATGGACACGCTTGGCAAGCACCGTCGAGAACAGTACGCAACGCTGTTTCTGCTTGCCGCCGCTTCGGGATTACGGTCCAGCGAATTACTGGCGTTAAGAGTCGACGACCTCGACTTTCGCGCAAGGACCATTCGAGTGGAAGAGTCTTCAGATCAAAAAAGCAGAGGCGAGGCTGGGCCGTGCAAAAATGCGGCCGCGTACAGAACCGTTCTGCTGTTTGATCCTGAGGGCAACAAAGCCTTGCAGAGACTCCGACGGTTCCTGGGAATCGTCTCGAACTCCGCCACCTTTGTCTTTCGTTCGAAACGCGGTAATCCGGTACTTGAAACCAACATCCTGAATCAAGGACTCTATCCGGCTCTGGAAGCTTTAGGACTCGAGCAGGCAGGTATGCATGCCTTTCGAAGAGGCTGCAACCGGCGATGGGAACTTGCAGGTGTTAAACCAGCTGTTATTCGTCAGCAGATGGGACATTCTTCGTCTGCGATGACAGACCGGTACACTGGTGAGATTCCTCTCGACGACGTTCGCGCTGAATTTTCCATGAAGTTTGGCAACAAAATTGACGTTTTGGAAACCATGGAAACCGGCGCGGCTGCGTAAGTTCTTTAGAATCTGGAGCGGGCGATGGGAATCGATCCCACGTCCGAAGCTTGGGAAGCTTCTATACTGCCATTGTACGACGCCCGCTCTATCCCTAAATTAGCAAAGGAAGCTATCGCTCGCAAGCTAGCTTTGCGCCACTTGCTTATATCGGAAGCAACTCACCAGGTGGTCGTTTACCAGGCCGGTGGCCTGCATGAACGCATAAACAATTGTCGGCCCCACGAAGCGAAAGCCGCGCTTCTTCAGGTCCTTGCTTAGCGCTGCCGCCAGCGGCGTTACCGCCGGCACCTGGGCGTGCCGCTTCCAATTGTTCTGGATTGGAGAGCCACCAACGAAGGCCCAAGCATAGGTATCGAACTTCCCAAACTCTTCCTGCACTTTCAGGAAAGCCTGGGCATTCGTTACCGCCGCAGAAATTTTCAACCGGTTGCGGATGATGCCCGGATCGGCCAACAGTTCGCGCGACTTCTTCGCGCTGAACCTCGCCACCTTCTCCGGATCAAACCCCGCGTAGACTTTCTGGTAGCGCGCCCGCTTCTGCAGAATGGTGTCCCAGCTCAAGCCGGCCTGCGCGCCCTCCAATGTTAAGAATTCAAACCACCGGCGATCGTCGTGGACCGGCACGCCCCACTCCTCATCGTGGTAAGGAATGTTCAAGGCATTGCTTGCCCAATGGCACCGCACCACTTCGCGCTTCGGTTCCGCCATCCCGCCCTCCGCAAAGATTCGCACCGGCACAAACAGCAACGGCCCGCTACATAAGCGGGCCGTGCTCCCATTCTATTTTTAATGAAACGCGCGTGCAATTATCCAAGATGCCGGTCGAGCGCCTTGGTGATCTGATCCTTCGGCACCGCGCCGACAATCTGCTCCACTACCTGGCCATCCTTGAAAACCAGCAGCGTGGGGATGCCGCGAATGCCGTAACGCGTCGAAGAGTTCATCGCCTCATCCACGTTCAGCTTGGTTACCTTGAGCTTGCCCGCATAATCCTGGGCGATTTCCGCGACCGTCGGAGCCAGCATGTGGCACGGGCGGCACCATTCCGCCCAAAAATCGACCATGACGGGCTGCGACTTGCTCGCAGTCAGGACTTCCGTATCGAAGTTTCCGTCATTCACCGTAAGAATGTTTTCAGCCATAACCTTTGTATCCCCTTTTGGGGGCCGCGCCTGGGCAGCCTCTTTCCCGATTAGTTAGATGCTGGAACTGTAGTTTGGTTTCTTACCGCCCTGGCAGCCTCATATAGTTTCGCATATTCCGCCGCCGAGGTGTTCCACGAAAAATCTTTCGCCATCCCGTTCATTTGAATGCGTTTCCAGATGCCTTCATCGGAGTAATAGTGCAGCGCCTGGCGGATGGCGTGCAAAAGCGCTCCGCCCGAGTATTCCGAGAACTTGAATCCGGTGCCCGTGCCATGCTCCAGATCGAACATTTCGATGGTGTCGTCCAAGCCGCCGGTGGCGCGCACAATCGGCACGGTTCCATAGCGCAGGCTGTAAATCTGATTCAGGCCGCAAGGCTCATAGCGCGACGGCATCAAAAACATGTCCGAACCCGCCTCCACCAGATGCGCGAGAGCATTGTCGTATGCGATCCTCAGTCCGATGCGGCCGGGAAAGTCGGCCGCCAGCGCGCGGAACAATTCTTCGTAGCGGCGATCGCCGGTTCCGAGCACCGCCAGCAAAACTTCCTCGTTCATCAGGTCGCGGGCAATCGCGGCGATCAAGTCAAACCCCTTCTGGTCAGCGAACCGCGACACGATTCCCAAAATCGGCCAGTTCGGGTTGTCGCGCAGCAGGTGAAGCTCGTCGGCAAGTTTCTCCTTGCAGGCCTTCTTCCCTTCCAGGTTTTTTGCCGAATATTTCGCGGGAATCAGCGTGTCGCGCTCCGGGCACCAGGCCGAATAATCCACCCCGTTTAATATCCCGACAAGGCGGTTGGCGCGAGAACGGATCACACCGTCCAGTCCAAATCCGAATTCCGGAGTTTGAATTTCCTGAGCGTATCTGGGGCTCACCGTCGCCAGGTAATCCGAGTAAATCAATCCGCCCTTTAAAAAATTGGCGTTCCCGAAAAATTCAATTCCTCCAGGGTGGAACAACGCCCGGGGAATTCCCGCGCGCTCCAGAGCTTCCGGCGGAAACACGCCCTGGTAGCCGAGATTGTGGATCGTAAAGACCACCGGGATATCCTTCACTGCGGGATCGTCCGCATAGGACGACCGCAACAACGCCGGCACCATCGCCGTCTGCCAGTCGTTGCAGTGAAAAACGTCGGGCGCCCAGATGTGCTTGGCCAGTTCGATGGTGGCGCGGGAAAATTCGGTGAAGCGCTCGGCGTTGTCAGGGAATTCGCGATGGTTGTCGCCGTAAATGCCGTCGCGGTCAAAATACAATGGGTCATCCAGAAAAAAATAACGCACGCCGCGAAGCACGGAGCCGTTCTTGATGGCCGGGAAGCGCAGCCGCGTTCCCTGTGGGATCGTCAAGCTGGGCATCGCCACCGAGGCGGGCTTCACGCCGCGATACCTCGGCAGAAACACCGCCACTTCGTGGCCCAATTTCACCAGAGCCCGAGGCAATCCCTCCAGCACATCGGCAAGGCCGCCGGTCTTCGCGTAAGGCAAAGCTTCCGAAGCTGCAAAGAGAATGCGCATGGGTTCAGTGCGAAATTCCTACGCTATCGGAGGCCTCGCCCAGCGTCAACCGGATTCCTTCCGCTAATTTTGCCAGGTTTCCAGTTTTCGGATTTATCAATCGAGTCCGCCGCGTTTCAGGGGAGCCTCACCTGCTCCAGGGGTGCGTTCGCGGAATCCAGCGCGGCACGTTCCTGCAATATTCCTCATAATCCGCGCCAAACATTTTCCGGAGCGTTGGCTCTTCATAAAATTTCACAAACAAGACTACGGCCGACGCCGCAACCAGCAGAATCACCAAAGCCCCTCGGCTCGCCTTTCCGAAAACGACCCACAAGCCCATCCAGCCAGCGAAGAATCCCAGGTACATTGGGTTTCTTACGTAGCGATAAAATCCGACCACCACCAGCCGTTGAGGAGGAACAAACGGCGCAGGCGTCCCGCGCCCAGTCCGGCCAAAATCCCAGATGCACCGCAGCGCCACGGAAAAGCCCAGCACCGACGGAACAGCTCCAATCCACCGCCATCGCCCATCGCCAACTGCCGCAGCGTCAAATCCCAGCCAGCCCGGCAGCAACCAGAACCACAGGGCAAAGAACGCAGCCCCCACCGCCAACGAAGCAATCGTCGTCAGCCACTGCGCGCCATGGGATTCCGCGGAAGTTGCATTCGACATGCGTTGTTTCCTGGCGCCGAAGTATAGGCCGACCGCGAGTCGCCAGCAACACAAAGCTTCCTGCGCAACGCCAACCTGCTCTGCTGCCTCTGAAACCCTTTGCCCAATCAGCCCAAATGGCCACGGAGCGTAAGACTACTGATAGACTGACGGATTACACCCACATGGCCAGACAGAAGCTTGGACAACATTTTCTGAACGATGCCGGATGGCGCGAAAAAATCGCCCGTGCCATTCGCGTTTCCGCGCACGGGATGGAAAGCCCCTCAAACCCCGGCGCGCAAAATTACTGCTGGATTGAAATTGGCGCGGGCCATGGAGAAATGACCGAGTATCTCGTCCGCAGCGGCGTGCCGGTTTATGCCGTTGAAGTCGATCCGGCGCTCGTCAAGAGCTTGCAGCAACTCGCCGGGAGGCAACCGAATCTCACGGTCGTTCCTGGCGACGTCCTCGAGACGGACCTGCTCTCCCTCGCGGCCGGCCGGCGCATCCGGCTTTATGGGAATCTTCCCTACTACATCACTTCGCCGACCCTGCATCGCTTCTTCTCGTTTGCCGACCAGATCGACGAAATCAATATCGTCATCCAGCTGGAAGTGGCTCTCCGCCTCGCCGCCCAACCCGGAAACACGGATTACGGGTATCTTTCCGTCGCCACGCAGTTCTACACGCGGCCGGAGTTTGTCCTGAAGCTCCCACCGGGTGCGTTTAACCCTCCTCCCGAAGTAGCTTCGGCGCTCGTTACCCTTCGTCTTCCAGGCCCGGGAGCGCAATCCGGTGTGGGCAACGCGGAAGATTTTCTGGATTTTGTGAAGTCCTGTTTCAGTCAGAAGCGGAAAACGTTGGCGAACAATCTCCGCCAGATCGCAAAACCGCAGGAGATTCGTGAATTGTTGAAGGAATTGAAACTGAGGGAAGATGCGCGCGCCGAGCAGCTTAGCGTGGCGCAATTTGCGGCCATCTACCGCGCTATTTCTTCAGCGAATCCAGCAGCCGGTCCGGATAGTCGGACATAATCCCGTCCACTCCCGCGGCCTCCAGCAACCGCATATGCGCGGGGGAGTTGATTGTCCAGCAGACCACCTGCAGATCGCGCTTGTGCGCTTCCTTCAGGAAATTCGGGGTCATCAGGTCGCCGCGCACGGCAAGCTGCCGGGCACCGATCTCCAGCGCCTTTTCAAACGGATTCTCAATCTGCCCATCGTGCAGCAGGCCGGTCATCAATGTCGGCTCCAGCTTTCGCAAGCCCGCCAGTATCCCTGGGTCGAAGGAAATAACCACCACACGCGGAATCTCTCCCGACTCGCGCAGATTGCTGATCAGCGCGTGCTCGCCTCCCCAGAATCCGTTTGGCTTCAGCTCCAGGTAGAACACCACGTCGTGCTTGCGCGCAAAATCCAGAACCTCCATCAGCGTCGGCACGCGTTCGCCGATGAATTCGCTCGCGAACCAGGATCCCGCATCCAGCTTGCGGACTTCCGACAGCGTCATCTGGTGCACTTCGCCGCGGCCGCTGGTCGTGCGGTCGACCGTCGAGTCGTGAATAGCAACGAAATGCGCGTCCCGCGTCAGGTGCAGGTCGGTTTCGATGAACGTGACGCCTTGCGAGATCGCCCGGCGAAATGCCGCCAGCGTATTTTCCGGAGCGTAACCTGATGCACCGCGATGTGCGATGGCCAACACTGAAAAGCGTCCTCCCGGGACAATCGAGCAAACAATGGGGAGAAGGAGAGCGCGATTCCCTGTCGTATGCTAACACTGACGGAACACTCGCAGGCAACATACACTGCCGCTGGTGCGTGAATCGAAACAATCTGCCGGGCTCCGCGCTGGCTTTGGTAATCTTGGGGATATGCGTTTCACATTCCGCCAAAAGTTCGCACCGCACGTTATTACTGGTCTGATTCTGGCCGCTCCAGCATTGCCTGCGCAACAACCACGGGCTGCGAAACCCGCTGTGGCAGTGGCCGCGGCCGTACCCACGACCGAAGAAAGCCAGATCACGCACGAAATCCGGCATCAACTTCACGTTCTGCCCTACTATTCGGTTTTCGATTACATCACGTTCACCCTCGACGGCAGCAAAGTCACGCTCACCGGATATGTCCTGCGCCCCACTCTTCGGGCCGACGCCGAAGCCGCGATAAGAAGCCTCGAAGGCGTCTCCTCGGTCAAGAACCTCATCGAAGTCCTCCCCAAATCGCCAACCGACCACGATCTTCGCCGCGCCGTTTACCGTTCCATTTTCGAGGACTCCACGTTGCAGCGATACGCCGTTTCGGACGTACCCGCAATCCATATCATTCTCCGAAATGGAGAAGTAACTCTGGAAGGCTCGGTCACAACCGAAGCCGAGAAAAGCCTCGCGTCCACGCGCGCATCCAGCGTCTCCGGTATTACCAGCGTAAAAAACAACATCTCTATCCGCCCGAAGGGCGCTCCCGCCAACTAGCCAGCCGTTCGAAACTGTCGCAAAATAGTGTGGGAGCAATTACTTTGGCTCAACCGAAAGATCCGTACACAAACCAAGGCGACGGCCGCGACACGCCGGCACGCCAGAAGCTTGTCGCCCTGCGGCAGGCGCTGCTTCGTTTGCACAAGACATTGCTGGACATGGAGCGGCGCGACTACGAGAAGGCCCACGGCGTCGTCACCACGGGCGAACTCTTTCGCCTGGTAGTGGACGGCCCGCAATTCGCCTGGCTGCACAATATCTCTGAGTTCGTCGTGCGCATCGACGAAGCGCTTTCGAGCGACGCAGCCGTTACCGAAGAGGACGCCCGCGTTCCCATTTCACTGGCGCGAAAACTTTTCGCTCCCTCGGAAACCGGCGATGGCTTCCAGAAGCAATATTTCGAGGCCATCCAGCGCGACCCCGCCGTCGTGATGGAACACGCCGAACTGGTCCGCCTGTTCAACAACGAACCGCCCGACGCCGAGGGCTAGCAATATTCTTTTCTGTCCGGCGAGATATCCGCGGCTCCGCCGTGCATATCTCGCCAAAGGACCTCGGATTGGCCTAAACTAGCCAAATCTGGCGCATTGGATATGGCCCCTCGCCGGCCCAAGGAGCCCCATGACGGACAGAAACCCGGTTTTGCTCGGCCACCGTACCTTGATTCGTTTCTTTTTCACGCTTCTGGCGCTTTTCTTCGGTCTCGCGCTCTCCGTCTCCGCAAAAACCACCATCGATTTCGATCCCAGTGTTGACTTTTCCAAGTTCAAAACCTTCGCATACATCGGCGGGGTGGAAAACCTGGTTGCGATTCAGCTGAATCCCGACCTGATCAACATCCGCTTTCACCGCATGGTTGTGCGCGAACTCGAAAAGAAAGGCTTGCACGAGGTAAGCCCCGTGCAGAATCCAGATCTCATCGTGCGATATTGGGCCAACCCGGAGACGCAGGTCAACGTAACGGTGATGGGCAACTGGGGGCCTTACGGACCCTACATCAGCAGCGATTGGGCGTATGCCTATAACGCGGTAGCCTCCGCAAGCGGGCACATGGGCACCCTGATCATCGACATGATCAATCCCAAAGCCAAAGCTCTTGTCTGGCGCGTCTATCTGGTTCGAAAACTGAGCGATCCTGATAAGGATCCGAAAAAAGCCGAAGACGAATTTACCGACAGTTTCAAGAATTTTCCTCCTTCGGATAAGGATAAGGAAGAGAAGCGTAAGGAACGTGCGAAGGAAGTTGCCGCGAAGAAGCCCTCTTGACCATTCGTTTTGATGAACGGATTCGTGCAATTTTCCGGGGATTCGTGTAACTTCCCGCTTAGACGCGAATCCTGAATGGTTAGCCAGTCCTTCAGAGGAGACCCACCATGGCCACACCCGCGCTGAATAAAGAAGAAGCGGTTCGCGAGCGCTACGCAGAGGGTGCCCGGAAAAGCGAAGCCTCGCTCTGCTGCCCCGCGAGCTATGATCCTGCTCTCCTGAAAGCAATCCCGGACGAGGTTCTCTCCATTGATTATGGCTGCGGCGACCCCACCCGGTATGTTCATGCGGGCGACACCGTTCTCGACCTTGGCTCCGGTTCCGGCAAGCACTGCTTCCTCGCGTGCCAAATCGCCGGCCCAACAGGCTGCGTTATTGGAGTGGATATGACCGACGCCATGCTCGAAGTCGCGGCGCGCAACGCGCCGGAAGTGGCGCGGCGTCTGGGTTACGCGAACGTGGAATTTCGCAAAGGTAAAATCCAGGACCTGCGCCTGAACATGGCGGAAGTGGATGCGTGGCTCGCCGCGCATCCCGTGCGCACGGCGGACGAACTTGCGAAACTCGAATCCATGATGAACGAGATTCGCGCCGCCCGGCCGTTGGTGCCCGATGATTCCGTGGACGTGGTGATTTCCAACTGCGTCCTGAACCTTGTCTGCCCCGAAGACAAGAAACAACTTTTTTCGGAAATTTTTCGCGTCCTCAAGCGCGGTGGCCGGGCGGTCATCTCCGACATCGTTTCCGACGAAGACGTTCCCCTGCACCTGCAGCAAAACGCGGAACTCTGGAGCGGCTGCATCTCCGGCGCGTTCCGCGAGGATCTCTTCCTCGATGCGTTCGAAAACGCGGGCTTCTACGGGATCGAAATTCGGGAGCGCCAGCAGAAACCCTGGCGCACCGTCGAGGGCATCGAATTCCGCAGCGTGACGGTGGCGGCTTACAAGGGCAAGCAGGGCGAGTGCTGGGAGCACAAGCAGGCGGTGATATATAAAGGACCGTTCCGGCAGGTGGTCGACGACGACGGGCACGTGCTGCGCCGCGGGTTGCGAGTCGCCGTTTGTGAAAAAACTTTTAATCTTTACTCCAAAGCTCCCTACCGCGAATCCTTCGCGCTCGTTCCGCCTCTGGTGCCGGTTGCCAAAGAGGACGCCAAACCATTTCCATGCACCAGCGGGACGCTGCTGCGAAATCCACGCCAGACCAAGGGTGAGGACTATTCCCTGACCACCGAAGCGCCGGCGGATTGCTGCTCGCCGGGCGATCGAAAGAGCGGGTGCTGCTGATGGCCGTTGCGAATTCGCCATTCCCGATCTTTCCCCGCGGCGATGGGTATGCCGAGGGCTTCGCGCAAATCTTGCGCGAGAATGGCCTGGCGGAGTTGCTGCGCGCGGAAACCACCACGCTGCAGATCAATGTCGGCAAGCTCTGCAACCAGGCGTGCCATCACTGCCACGTGGACGCCGGCCCCAAACGCACGGAAATCATGCCCGCCGAAATCGCTCGCCGCGTCATGGAGCTTCTCGCCGCCAGCCCCAGCATCGCCACCGTGGACATCACCGGCGGCGCGCCAGAGTTGAATCCGAGCTTCCGTTGGCTGGTCGAAGAGTCGCAGCGCCTTGGCCGGCACGTCATTGACCGCTGCAACCTGACTGTTCTTTTGGAGGACTCGCAGCACGATCTCGCCGAATTCCTCGCCGCGCGCCGCGTGGAGATTATCGCCAGCCTTCCCTGCTACACTGCGGAAAATGTGGACAAGCAGCGCGGTAAGGGCGTCTTCGAAAAAAGCACGGATGCGCTGCGCAAATTAAACGCGCTGGGCTTTGGCATGCCCGGCTCGGACCTGCAACTGAACCTGGTCTACAATCCCGTCGGCCCGTCGCTGCCTCCGCCGCAGGCAAAGCTCGAAGCCGACTACAAGCGGCACTTGCGCGAGGGGCACGGCATCGAGTTTCACCATCTGCTGATCATCACCAACATGCCGATTCACCGGTTTGAGGAAGACCTGCAGCGACAGGGCAAGCACGACGCGTATATGGAGCTGCTCAGGAAAAATTTCAATCCCGCCACGCTGCACGGCCTGATGTGCCGCACGCTGGTCAGCATCGGTTACGACGGCAAGCTTTATGATTGCGATTTTAACCAGATGCTGGACATGGAATTGGAGCAGCCCGGAAGCGCGGCCACCGTGTGGGATGTCGAAACTTTCAGCGGCTGGGCCGGCCGCCGCATCTCGACCGCAGGCCACTGCTTTGGCTGCACAGCCGGCGCCGGCTCCAGTTGCACCGGCGCTCTAGCTTAAAATGTAGTGGCCGACCTTAAGGTCGGCCACTACAAATCTCAATGTGCCTCTCTCATCTGCACAGGCGAAGCCACTAGCTTGTCATAAACAATCTTGCCGCTCGAATCCAGACGCCCGAACGTCAGCACTCCCGTCGGGCACATCTGCACACACGCCGAGCACCGCACGCATTCCGGATCCTCCATCGGCATTCCCTTGTTCGCAAAATTCATCACGTCAATTCCCTGGTGGCAAACCGAAGTGCAGACATTGCAAGAAATGCACTTCTTCTTTTCGGGGAAGATCCGGTATTTCGAAAATCGCGCGTAAATGTGCATCAGGGCCGCCAGCGGGCACGCAAACCGGCACCACACCCGCCCGCTGAACCAGAAATACATGCACAAGCCGATGATCCCCGCGAGCCCGATATCCACCACGTGGTAGTAGTTCAGTTGAACGCCCAGCACCGACCATTGGCTTAACAGCCCCGAGAAGAGTTGTGCGCTCGTACGCCCAATCCCGGAATTCGGCGCAATCCAGCTGACGAATCGGAACGCCACTATCAGCACCGCGGCGAACAAAATCACCTGCCCGGTCATATTCAGCCGGTTCCAGAACGGCCCGTGCGGCATCTTTTCCCGGTTGGTGTCTCCCATGGTTTCCGCCAAGCCGCCACATGAGCATACCCACCCACAGTACGCGCCTTTGCCCCACCGGTAGATGATCAACGGAATAATCACGAACGTCTGCAGGAAGGAAATCGCCAGCCACCACCACATTGGTTGCGACGTGAAAACGTTCCACACGAACAGCGGCCATGCCAGCACGAACCCGAACGCCCGCCAGTATTCGCGCCCCTGCCCGTAATTTGCGGCTGGAAACAGATTGTCGGCGATCGTCTTCATCGCGCCGGAATCGAACCAGCCGTTGTGCCCCATGAAGGGCAGCACAATATAGGGAAGCAAGAATAACGGGATAAATTGAAACGCCATCAGCGAATACGTTTGGGTACGCACGTAAGGCGTGTTGCGCCGGCGAATTCTTCGCACGCCGAACAGAATGATCGCCAAGGTGTAGCCCAGCGAGTAATAAAATCCCGGCTCCGCCAGATCAATTGTTAGCGTGCCCAGCAGCGTCCGCGGATCGGCGGAAGCCGCCGCAATCGAACCGCCCATGGCGTGCAGCCAACCGGGCACGTTGAATGGAAACCAGTGCCGCTGCTGAAAGACCTGGTTCAGGTGGCTGCTCGCTTTCCAGATATAAACAAAAGAGCAGAACGCGACGAACGCCAGAAAGCTGAGCAACGTCTTGGCCGACCACTCTCCGCGAATCGGAATTCCCGAGCGCCGGAAAAAGTCCAGCGGGGCTTCCCGCCCCAGCATCGTGAACACGACGTCATTGGGGATCGTTTGCGACTTGCCCGCGGCGGCGCGGAGCGTGGCGCTTGCCGGTTCAATCTTCTGCACCGACGTTTCCATCATCAGCCGCACGGAGCCCGGCGCCTTCTCGCCACGCATATACGAACTTGCCGCCGTGGTCACCCGCTCAGATGTGGGATGCTCCACCGCCACCCGAGCCGCTGGATCTTTCACCAGCATCTGCAGTTTCTCCACGTTCTCCGGCTTCGGCCGCGCGAATTCCTTCTTCCGGTAGCTCAGCGTCACCTTGCCGCCGCACGCCGCGATCGCAATCGCCGTTTCCAGGGCCGTGTCACCGCCTCCGACCACCAGCACTTCCTTGCCCGCGTACTCTTTGGGATCAAAGAGCCGGTTGTAAACCTTGTCGAGATCTTCTCCGGGGCATCCGAGCTTCCGGAAATTCCCGCTTCGCCCGATCGCCACGATCACCCGATGCGCGCTTGTCGTCTTTCCATCCGCGTGGTGCAGCACCAGCAAATTCCCGGAGCGCTCCAACCGCTCGATTCGCGCCGCCACTGGTTCGATCCCCGCCGCACGCTGTTGCGCCTCCATCTCTTCCACCAGCGCCTCTTTCACCGTGGCGTGAAAAATCAGGCCGCCGTCGAGCTTCAATTCCGTGGGGTACGTGTAAATCGGTTTCGCCTTCGGGAAATTCACCACCGTGGAGAAAAGCTGGGTCGCTTCGTATACCGCAAAGCGAAGCTGCGCTTTCTTCGCCTCAATGCCAGCCGAAATGCCCGCAACGCCCGCGCCTATAATGGCCAAGTCCAGCACATCCGCCTGCGAAGTGTCGCGCTTCTGGAACTCAGGTTCTTTCAGGATGCCGCGCACGGCATTGGTCGCCGTCTGGGACGAAAACTTCAGCAGGGGAATTCCGGAAAGATCTCCCGCAATCCGCACCCCGGGCAGATTGGTGATCCCGTTCTCGCCGGTCACGGGCAATTTCTCAACTGTTCCGGCCGGCCAGCGCGTGTGCAGCCAGCGGGTGTACGCGGCAATGGGATTGTTCATAGTGTCCTTACAGAATCACGCCGGGCCGCGAAAGGCAAGCCAGCGGACTTTCGCTGTCTTCATTCGACTCAACAACCCCGAAAAGGTTTCAATTTTTCAAAAAAGAGTTTGGCACCGCTGGGCCTGGTCAGGCATCCTTTGGACAGGCTCGAGGATAAATGCGGAGTCCTCGTGTCCCGGCATAGGGTGGGCTACTCGCAATATTCGCTATATTAATGATGGCAACGGAAAATGTTCAAATCGGAGTGGGGAAATCATGAGCGCTTGCACGCATTTAAGTCACATTCACAAAGTAACGCCGCACACCAAGGGTTGCGAAGAGTGCCTGAAAACGGGCGACACCTGGGTGCATCTCCGCCTGTGCATGGAATGCGGTCACGTTGGCTGCTGCGACTCGTCCAAAAACAAGCACGCCACCAAGCATTTCCACCGCACCAAGCACCCCATCATGCGCTCGCTCGAACCCGGCGAAAACTGGGGCTGGTGCTTCGTCGACGACATCGAACTCGACTTTTCGTAACCAGTTAGTCTCATCCAGAAACGACGACCAAATTCGGCTTAGACAGTGGGCCGCGCTGCGGGTTCCTCAAGTATCGCAGCCAGCGCCGAAGTAAATCGCATCGCATCCGCCTTCGTAAAGCACAGCGGCGGCCGCAGCTTGATCACGTTGTGATGCGGCCCATCCGTCCCCGCAAGGACTCCCTCCTCGCGCAACCGGTTCACCACATACGAAGCCTGCCGAGTCGCCGGAGCCCGCGTCTCGCGATCCGTCACCAGATCGACCCCCAGAAAAAGCCCCAGCCCGCGCACGTCTCCCACCAGTGGATGTTTTCCCTGCAACTCGCGCAAATCCCGCATCCACTCCGTTCCGACGGTCAGCGCGTTCTGCTGCAAATTTTCATCGCGCAACACATCCAGCACCGCCAATCCCGCGGCGCACGCCACAGGATTCCCCCCAAACGTGCTGAAAAACTCCATCCCGTTCGCGAAGGAAGCCGCAATTTCCCGGGTCGTGACCACCGCCGCCAGCGGGAACGCATTCCCCATCGGCTTGCCGAACACCGCGATGTCCGGCACCACTCGCTGCGTTCCGAATCCCCAAAAGTGCGTGCCCAGCCGCCCGAATCCCACCTGCACTTCGTCCGCAATGCACACCGCGCCTTCCGCCCGCACAAATTGATAAACTTCCGCCAGATAGTTCGGCGGAAACACAATCTGGCCGCCCACGCTGGGCAGCGTTTCCGCCATATACGCCGCCACGCGCTGTCCCTTCTTTTTGCAATCGGCCAGTATCTCGCCGACGTGCGCCGCATACTTCTTCCCGAGTTCCGCTTCGCCGCGCCGGTACGCCCCGCGGTAATCATCCGCAACCGGCGCCACATGCACCCAGGGCTTACGCCCGCGCCCGCCCGGCCCATCAAATTTGTACGGGCTGATATCGATCAGCGTCGAAGTGTGCCCGTGGTAGGCATGCTCAAGCACGATCAGATCCTCTCGCCCGGTGTGCGTCCGCGCCAGCCGCACGGCCAACTCATTGGCCTCGCTCCCCGAATTCACGAAGTAGCACACCTGCAGCGGATCCGGCAGCATGGCCGTAAGCCGCTGCGCATAATTCAGGATGTTGTCGTGCAGATAGCGCGTATTCGTATTCAGCAGCGCCACCTGCTCCTGGATAGCCCGCACCACGCGCGGATGCGAATGGCCCACCAGCGGGACATTGTTATAAACGTCCAGGTAGGCCCGCCCCGTGTCGTCGTAGAGATGCTGCATCGAGCCGCGAACAATCTTCAGCGGCTTCTCATAGGATAGAGAAAGATTCCCGCCCAACAATCGCTTCCGCGCGGCCAAAGTTTCTTCAAAGGTGAGTTCTTTTTTCAGTTCAGCGCTCGAACCATCCAATGAGTTTCGTCCCGCGATCGGCGCCACCTTGACGGCCGCAGCGCGAAAATATTCCAGCGCCGTATGCGGATCAATCGCCGCCAGCCGTTCCAGCGCGGCCCACGCCGGCGCTTCCGAAGCTGTAACGTAAGGGTCGTCCGGCACTAGCGTTTTGCGATGCGCGGAATTCACCACGCTCACCGCAAGCCGCACCGCCATCAACGCAAAAAAAGCCGCAATCTCTTCTTCCGTCAGCGGGTAAATCTCGTGATAGCCCGTTAGCACCGCTCCAGCCGCGGCCAGTGGATCGCCCTTGCCCAAAATCGCATACGCGGCCGCAATCGCCGGCTCCCCAACCGTGAATCCTTCATGCAAATCGCCAAAATCGATCACGGAAACCACGCGTCGCGACTTCATCTCCACCAGCGCGTTGTGGTCGTTCGCGTCACCGTAGATCACGCTTCGCCGCAGCAGAGGAAACCGCGGCACAGCTTCCTCTTGAAACAGATTGAGAAATTTCTTTGCCAGCGCCCGGCGATTCGGTTCCGCAATATGCCCCAGATAATCCCTCGCCCAGTTGGAACGCGAAAGATCCCACTTCAAGAATCGCTGCGCGCACGGATGCGAAAAATCCGCCAACGCCAGATCAATTTCCCCCATCAACCTTCCCAACGACCCCAGCAACTCCGGCGTCTGCGGCTTCGTCTCCGCCAGCATCGTCCCCGGCAAATACGAGAGCATCCACACCAGCCGCGGAGTTTCGTCCTCCAGTGTGACCCGCGTGCAGAGTTCCCCCCTGCGGCTGGGAATTACCCGGGGCAGCGCCAGATGCGGGGCTTTGCGCGCCAGATGCGTAAATGCGCGGCACTGCATATCCACAAACTCATCTTCCCGCGCTGGGTGCATCACCTTCAGCACGAACGCGCGGGAATCCGGCGTCTCCAGCTTGAAATTATCGTCGTACTCGCCCGGCAGCACCCGGATTTCAGCTGTAAGGCCATACACTTCTGCCGCAACTCGCCCGGCCGCCGCCGCGGTAAGCGGCGCTGCAACTCTCGCTTCTGGCATCATGTGCAAAATTGTAATCGGCCGCTTACGCTTCGGCAAATTTGCCGGGAAGGCGGTCGGTCTTTGAATGCGCTAACCAAGAAGAAATTGTGCGCGGGCCTCGCCTACTCTCCCGAAGCAGGAGATGCTATCATTCGAGCTAACGCAAGCCGCGACGCCCAGCGAACCCAGGCAGGACAATCACCTGAGCGGCATCGCTTCAATAAATTACTCATTCCAAAAAATGGGGGAAACCATGAACAACAGATGGGCAACACTCGGACTGGCGGCAATGCTCGGTCTGGCCGTTGGCTGCAACAAGAGCGATACCTCGACGAATCCATCCACCGACAGCAGTCAACCGGGCGCTTCGACACAATCTGCCGCGGAAGCGAAACCCGCTCCGGAACCACCGAGGCCCATAGTCGTACCTGCGGAAACCCCGATCACTGTGGTTTTGTCCAGCACACTCAGTTCACGCGTAGCCAAGCCGGGCGACGAATTTGAAGCCACCGTCTCCGAACCTGTCGTCGTTGGAGGCCGAACTGGTATTCCCAAAGGCGCACACGCTTTCGGAACCGTTGTTGATGCCAAGAAACAAGGCGCCTTCAAAGGCGAAGCTGTTCTTGCCGTCCGTTTGACGCGTGTCGAAATTCACGGCAAGGGCTACACGATTTCGACCAGTCCGTACGGCGGCACCCAAAAAGGCAAGGGCAAGCGCACCGCGGTCGTCACCGGCGGCGGCGCGGCGGTCGGCGCGCTCATCGGCGGCCTGGCCGGCGGCGGTAAGGGCGCCGCTATCGGCGCCGGTGTCGGTGCAGGAGGCGGACTGGCGGCCTCTGGCGCCACCGGAGGAAAGAACGTCGAGTTTCCGGCGGAGTCCTCCATCACCTTCAGATTGACCGAACCGCTGACCATCGAGCGTTAGAGAAGCTTGCATTTGAAATATCAAGGGCCTCCGATCCCCCGGATTCGGAGGCCCTTCTATTCTCATCCGAACTTATTAAGTGAATCCCGTTGACCCGAATCAGGCGACAGCCGATTGTGAACTGGCGGCATTCGGGCAGGTACGAATTGCAAACGGAATCATCAGCAGCGCCGAAGCGAGAGGCAGCATAAACCCAAAACGCAGCGAGTGCGTTTCCGACGCCACCACGCCGACCAGCCAGGGAACCAATGAACTGCCGATCCCCGCGGAACCGAAAAACAGCGCCGCCAGCCACGTTGAATCGCCCCTGAAAATCGCCGCCAGCCAGGTCACATAAATCGGGTATTGCGGCCCGCAGCCGAACCCCGCCAGCAAGGCTCCCGTGTGCAACCCCGCCGGCGTCTGCGCAAACGCCACCAGCGCGACGCCGGCGGCCGTCAACACCAGGCCTCCCACGGAAAGCGCCCGCTGCGAAAAATATTTCAGGGCAATGGGAAGCAGGAGCCGACCCAGCAG
>Ga0210410_10001283_pt1 | contig 23908 bp, 21 predicted proteins | sample IncBWC4MmetaG_FD_161058 | JGI IMG/M metagenome (GOLD analysis project Ga0210410, IMG submission 161058) | Forest soil microbial communities from Barre Woods Harvard Forest LTER site, Petersham, Massachusetts, United States - Inc-BW-C-4-M | ecosystem: Environmental > Terrestrial > Soil >... | reverse complement strand
CTCGCAAGCCGTCGGGATAGCCGCTGCCGTCCATTTTTTCGTGGTGATGGCGGATGACCGGGAGAATGGGGCGCAGGGATTTGAGGGGCGCGCAGATCTGTTCGCCAATGATGGGGTGCTCGCGGACGATGCGGATTTCGGCGGCGTCGAGAGGATCGGGTTTAAAAAGGATACGTTCGGGAATGGCGATTTTGCCGACATCGTGGAGCCAGCAGGCGATGCGGAGTTGCAGAATATCGTCTTCGCCTAAGCCGAGACTTTTTCCGAGTTGCTCGGCGTAGGTGAGAAGGAGATCGGAATGGCCGTTGCGGAGATTCTGTTTCGAGTCGACGCTGCGGGCGAGGGAGAAGAGGGCGGACCTGGCTTGCTCGTCCATATAGGATTTGAGGCGTAGCAGAGTCTGGATGCGCTGGAGCGCGTCCCAGAGCGAGGAAGGCGTAGCCCAGATATCGGAGGCGCCGGCTTCGCGTCCACGATAGATGTCCCACTGGTCGGGCGAAGGCTTGAGCAAGACAACCGGGGTGAGTTCGTTGAGCGGGTCTTTTTTGAGGCGGCGGCAGAGAGTGAAGCTGTTAGTGTCTGGAAGCGTGTCGAAAAGGAGAACCAACTCCGGCTGAATGTGATGGCAGTAGCGGAGCGCGGATTCAGAATCGTGGGAGGCGATCACATCGCAGCTGTGATCGTGCAGGAAAGTCGTAAATGTTTCGCGTTCAGCCGAAGGTACATCCACAAGCAAGATGGCTGGGTTCATGCGTCCCTCGCTATTTATTCGCGCGAGGAATGAGGCAGACACCACTCCTTGCGCAAAAACAGGTTTTCGGTGGATTGGTCTTGCTCGCGATCTCCAATCCCAGTGCTCAAAGGACCCCTGCCTCTGCTTTCCGGGGACGAGAAAGGATGCGGTGGCTGGCGGGGGTAGACTTTGCGTGTGGAGTGCCAAACTGGTTCTCTGGAAGTGCTTAAGAGTTCTGGTCTTGCGAGCATGCTTCGAAAGAGAGCTGGATACAGGACCGGAATAATTTTCACGGGGACTGCAGTGTTTACCCGATGGGGGGTCGGGGAATCCCCGTTTCGCTGGGCCTTCGCCGGGAGGAAGATATCGGAACGAAACTGAATCATTTTGGTGCGTGTGGGCATCAGGTAGGTGAACGGTTTGCTCGTTGAATGAGGAAGCTGGCAGTATACTTGGCTGCTGCGATTGTGTGCCGGTTGCCGGGAGCGGCGCCGGGTGTCGGAGGCGCGAGGACGAGGGGAGCGGAAACCCATGAATACTTTACGGGCTGTAATACAGGATGCGCAGGCGAGGGGCGATGCGGTCGGGCATTTCAATGTTTCCGACCTGGTGCTGCTGAAGGCGGTGCTTGCCGCCGCACGGGAATTGGATGTGCCCGTTATGGTTGGGTTGTCGGAGGGCGAGCGGGAGTTTGTGGGGACTCGTACGATTGGGGCGCTGGTGCGAAGTTTGCGGGAGGAGTTCGACTTCCCGATTTTTCTGAACGCGGATCATACCCATTCGCTGGCGAAGGGGATTGAGGCCGCGAAGGCCGGGTTTGATGCGATTGTATTTGATTTGTCGGCGTTGCCGTTTGCAGAGAACGTGCGGCAGACGAAGCAGGCTGTGGAGGCGCTGAAATCGATCAATCCTTCGATGATGGTGGAGGGAGAGATCGGGGACATTGGCACGGGTTCGGAGATACACGATGCGGCGCCAGATCTGGCGAAGGGGCTTTCGAGTCCGGACGAAGCGAAACATTTTGTGGAGAGCACGGGAGTGGATATTCTGGCTCCGGCGGTGGGAAATATGCACGGGATGCTGCGGAGTATGGTGAAAGGCGAGACTAAAAAACGGCTGGACATCGAGAGAATCGCAGGTATCAAGCGAGCGACGGGTGCGTTTCTGACACTTCATGGGGGATCGGGAACCGACGACGACGACTTGCGGAGAGCGATCGCGGCGGGAATCAATATTGTGCACATTAATACGGAACTTCGCGTGGCGTGGAGACACGGTTTGGAGCAGGGGTTGGCCAAAATGCCGGACGAAGTTGTGCCGTACAAGATTGTGCCTCCGGCGGTGGAGGCTGTGAAACAGGTGGTATTGTCGCGTCTGCGGCTGTTCAACGGAAAGAGGCGGGCGGCTTAAGAGATTTAACGCGGGCTAGCGGTTGCGGATTGCTTTACGACGCGGCCGTGGAACTGTAATTTAGCTTCCGCCACGTCGCATCTGCTAGGACTACGGACGTTTCGACCTGGCGGTCGGGTATGGTCCAATATTTTTTGAGAAGCCGGTTTTTCTCGCGGGCGCTAACAATTTGAAATCCATGCTTTTCGTAAAAGCGGATCGCCCAGGCGGCATCGGCCCAGGTGCCAATCAGGACCGGACCGTTCGCAAGCTCGCGTAGATGGGATAGCAGGTGCGTGCCGACCCCTCGCTTCTGTGTAGTGGTCTGAACGTAGGCGTGGCGAATGAGAGTCACGTCTTGAACTTGTTGAAGGCCCATCACGCCTGAGAGCTCACCGTTGTCCTCGTAACCCCAGAACACCACACCTTCATCGATTTCGCGCTGCAGTTGCTTGCTGGACATGTAAGGTTCGTTCAAGCAATCGTCGGGAATGATGCCTTCGTAGGCGCGGGCGCCGTCGTTGATGATGGTCCAGATGCGTTCGAAGTCTTGACTGCCGCAGCGGCGAATCATGAGGGTCCGATCTCTCCGGCCGACGTGTTGAGTTGTTGCGCTGGTTTTTGCCGACGTGCGGCGACGAAGCCGCCTGCGGCGCCGCCTAGGATTTTCAAACCATGTGCGATGAGATAAGCCGGTGGTTCGGGGCCACCACGAGTTAAGGCGACGTAAATGAGGGCGGCGACGACGCCGACGAGAATGCCGTGCAGGACGAAGCGCGATTCGAGGCGGCGTCCGACCCAGATTGCCAGCAAAAAACAGGCCAGCAGAGAAGCGGCCGGTGCGGCGTAGGTCAAGGTGTTTTTGCCGAACAGCAATGAGACAGGAATGACGAGCGCGATGACTAAGACTTCAGCCAGAAATCCTGCGAGCAAGACTCGCAGCCAGCGGATTCCCCCGGAGGTGGACATTGATAGACTCCCTTTCCGGCAGCCGACGGATTGGGATTGTAGCGCGAAAGGTGGGGGAATGCATTGGAATGTCAGGCCGCACGGGGAAATAAACAGATTTCTTGCCTGCGGCCGAAATGGTTTGCGGACTTTGTGTTTTGAAGAAGGAAAAGATTTAACACAGAGAGCACGGAGGAAGGGCAAAGAGGGCACGGAGAAGAGAAACCCAAGAGGGCGGGGCAAGCCCCGCCCTTACAAAGGTGGTTTTTAGGCTGACGGGTGTTTTAGGATTTCGGCCAGGGCGTGCAAGCGCTCGGAGTCGGCTGGAGTCTTTGCGGTGGCGGCGGCTTGTTCGAGGGACGACGCCATGGTTTGCAGCTTCGCCACTTTGTTTTTGTTCATGTGGGAAGACTCGGCGCTTTGTATGGCCTTTTGCAGAGAGGCGATTTGTTTTGCCGGCAGGGCTTGCGAGCGGGACAGTTGGTCGAGGTAGGCTTTCGCTACGGTCAAGTTGGCGGGCCATTCGATCTTTTGCTGATTCTGCACGTTCAGGTCGGGGACGTGAATGGATTTTGCGGCGTCGATTTCATTTTGGGTAAGGAATTTGCTTGGTGTGAGTTCGAAAACGTCGAGGCCGCGGGCGATTTCGGAAGCGTAGATGTTCCCGTTGTACCAATAGGCCGACCAGTCGCCGCCGAGCACAAGCATCTTGGGATCGATCGGGCCGCGGTCGAAGTAGGCGATTTCGAAAGGTTGCGCGGGGTCGGTGAAATCCATGACAGAGATGCCGCCCTGATACCAGGCCTGCACTTCGATGTCGCGGCCGGGGACGGGAACCAGCGAGCCGTTGTGCGCGACGCAGTTTTCGGAGTCGCCTTGCGCGGCGGGCAGCTTGTAATAGTTCGCGAAGGTGAGCTTGTCGTCTTTCAGGCGGAAGATGGCATCCGCGCCCCACTTGTTCGGGTCGTTCGGACGGCAGCGCGCGCCCAGGCCGCCGCCCCACTCGTCTGTGAAGACGACTTTGGTGCCGTCGTTGGAGAACGAAGCGGAGTGCCAGTAGGAATAGTTCGGATCGTTCACGGCGTCGAGGCGCTTTGGATGGACGGGGTCCTTGATGTCGAGAAGAATTCCGTTGCCCGAGCAGGCTCCTGCGGCCAAACCGATCGCCGTGTATACCGTGATGTCGTGGCACTGATCCGTGTCCGCGGGCTTCTCCTCTTTGCCATTCTTCCCGTGAGAGCCGCCGCTGGTGAGACCATTCAAAGCGCCGGTCCGCGCATCGATAAATAACCGGGGAGTGGAGACGATTTTCGCGTCTTGCGGCGCGGCTACCGGGACCTTGATCACGTCGATGCGGAAGAGCGCGGTATTCGGGTCTTTGTCCGGCTTTTCACCGGAGCAGCCGGCGAGTTCTTCGGGCTGGCGCACGAATGATGTGCCGGAAACATAGATATAAACGTTGTCCTTGTCGTTTGGATCGAGGACCAGGGTGTGGGTGTGCGAGCCGCGGCAGGTTTGCACGGCTGCGACTTGCTTCGGATTCTTGATGTCGCTGATATCGAAGATGCGAACGCCGCGGAAGCGGTCTTTTTGGGCTGCGGGGATACGGCGCTTCTTTTCTTTTTGCTTATCCTTATCCTGTTCTGCTGGCGGGGGAGGTTCGGGAGGGAATCCCTGCGTGCCGCAGTCGAGACGTCCGTTTGGCATTTCGACGGACATGAAGAGGAGATTTTTGTAGACCGAGACATCGCCCTGGCCGCCGGGGCAGACCATCGAAGTTAGCAAGGTGGTGCTTGCCGGGTTGGAGATGTCGTAGATGTTCACGCCGTAAAAATTGCCCAGGAAGAGATGGTTGCCCTGGAAAGCGAAGTCGGAGTTTGCGAAAGCGAGTTGGGCGATCGGCAGTTGAACTGCTTTGGGAAGTTTCGCGATGTTACCGATGCCGAGCTGGACGATTGTCTTTTGGACTTTGGGATCGTCGGGATCGGTTGCGCCGAGTTGGAAGGCGTCGGGTTTCTTGAGCAGAAGAAGGTGCTTGATGCCCAGAGACGTTTCGCCCGCGTCGTAGAGACCTGGAGTGAGCTTGGCGCGCGGATCGCTGGTATCCGACCCCTTCATGCCCGGAGGAAGCACGGGTGCAGGCTCTGGCTCAAATGGATTGCTCTCCTCTTCGGCGGCGTCCGCCTTGGCGGGATCCTGCTTGGCTGTGTCCTGCTTTGGCGCCTCCTGCTTCGAAGTGGCCGGTGCAGGCTCCTGCGCTTTCATCCGGCTTGCGCCGGAAAGTAGAAATAGCGCGGCGACGGCGACGCGAACAACAAGACTGGGTGCTCGATTCATCGTTTCTCCTCGGAAGATTTTTGTTCCAACATCGACTGCATAATTTTGATTTCGGCGCGCTGGGTATTGTCGGCGTCGGTGGCGAAGTTGAAGAGGTCGGCGTCCTGGCCCGCACCTGCTGTGTCGAAGAGCTCTTCTACCATGATCAACGCGCCGTTGTGGTGCTGAATCATCCCGGTCAGAAAAAGGTGGTCGAACTCGGCGCCTTTGGCTTTGCGCAGCGCCTCCATTTGTTCGGGGCTGAGCATGCCCGGCATCAGGGACATCGGGCGGCCGGACCGGTCCATGTCGGGCATTCCGGGCATGGACATGGAAATGGGGTCGCCGCGGGCGGCCAGCCAATGCTGCATGAATTTGATTTCGCTGGACTGCGAGCTGCTGATTCGCGCGCCGAGCGATTGGAGATCCTTGTTGCCCGTGTGCGACGGAATCAGGGCGGTCATTTCAACGGCTTGCTGGTGATGCATGATCATGCCTTGCATGAATTCGACGTCGGCTTGGGAGCGTGGGGGGAGGGTGCCTTTTGTCGAAGGAGGGAGAGTTTTGCTGGGCTTGCCGGGGGCGCCCGGCTGGACCACGACCGGCGCGGGGGAATCCTTCTGCTGCGCGCGCGCTGGGGATGCGAAGGAATTTGTGGTAGTGGTCGCGGCTAGAAGCAAGCCAGACAGCACCGCAAAGCCTTTGGTCGAGTGGAGTTTGCGATTGCGGTGAAAAAGGGAATGTTTCCCGTTCGGTGGGCAACTAGACATTTGACCAGCCCGAATCGTTGGTAAGACGCCCGCGCTCTTGTGAATGTTTCAACAACAGAATTTATATCATGGCGGCGGGCTTTTTGCATTTGAAGAGGAAGAGCTAGCGCAGAGGGCGCCGAGACGCGGTGTCCGCAGGGAGGAGAAAACCAAGAGGGCGGGATAAATCCGCCCCCGCATAGAACGCCATTTGGGAGAATCATCCCGACAAACCCGCGGGATGAAGCACAGTTAGCGTTCCCAGGGGACTATTCGGTGCAGTGGGTGATCCAGAAGAGGTGATTGAATTTTTGCGGGTGGCGAGGGTCGGAGTAGTCGGTGCCTTTGTGCTTGTATTCAACGTCGGTACAGGAGGCTTGCATGCCTTTTCTTGTCTTGCCTGTGGCGTGGGCGGTGCCGCCGTCGATGGGGCAACTGGCGGTTTTGGGAAAGGCGGAGGCGGCGAAAGCTAATGGCAGAGCCAACGTCGCTACGGCCGAAATCAGCAGCAGGCGGAGAAACTTTTTTTTCATTTAGGTCTCCAATCTGGATTTAGATTTCAGGCGCTTGACAACCGGTACCAGGTCAATTGTCCGTTGAGAACGGCGTCGAACCGCGCAGAGGGCGATCGGCGACTGCAGCTCAATGTACATGTGGCTGAGGTTTGCATGGACGGGAAGTGCCGGATTCTGCGTAAGCAAACTTTTCTTTATCCCATGTGTACACAGTGCATGAAAACGTCTTGGCATAGCTGAGTTCGAGGTCCTGGCTCTCGGACTGGAGACCGGGCAGGCTGTCGGCTGAGAAGCTGAAGCGCGATTCCACCAAAACACTTTCGGGAATGGAATCCTGGCCTGAAGGGTAAAACCAGCGCCGCTCGACATGACATTGGGTAGGTCCTGGGGCCGTCGGATCACAGGTTCTGAAACGACTCGCAAAGTGTATAACCAGACGCAATTCACGACCGCGGTAGCGGAAACGTGCTTCATTTTGGGTGTAGACGCCCGTCCCTCCCCGGCTTGCATGCAGCACCAACTCCGAACCGTCGTCGGGCCCTGCTTCAACATGAACGAAATTCCCGATAAGATCCCCAGTCTCATATTTGCACCAACATGAAAAGTTAGCGACTCGGTGCCAGGCCCCATTCTCCTGCGCTGCCACCGCGCCGAACAGCATTGGAGCTATGCGCACGGCGACAATAGCCTGCTGCTGGTCGTTAGTTCCCAGAGACGCATAGAGCAATTGGACTTCTGACGGCCTTTCATCAATCTTTGCAAGCCCTTCTTCGGGGACACCCATCTGCACAAGTGCCCGAATCCTCGTCTTGGCGTCGTCTGCCTGTAAACTCTTGGTCAACGATTCAGGTGTCGGCCACGGAAGGTGAGCATAGTTGAGCTCTATCGAGCCGAGGTCTCTTTTGGGATTTGGTTCCGAGGCTTGGGAGGAGGTAGAAAAACTCAAAGCGAGAGACATTGCCACTGTACAAAGGTAGAGGATCCTTCGGCTGCTGAGCATGCTGTGACGCTCCAGTGTCGGCGTGCCTTCATTCTACTTCTTTCGAGGCAATTCCATTCAAGCATCTGTTGCGTCGGATAAACGAACATTTGGCGGATGGACTGGGAAAAGTGGTGGGTGAGGCGGGCGGTTAGAGTTCGACGATTAGTTTGCCGATGTTTTCGCCGCGGAAGAGCATGTTGATGGCTTCGGGGGCGCTTCATTTGGATTTAGTACGCATGCTCATGCGATGAGTTTTCCGTTGACGTCGGGAGCCTCCCATTTCAGCCATTTGTCAAATGTGGCTGGAGCGAGCTTGGCGAGTGTAACGCAGGCCAGCCGGACGAGACGCCATAGATTCGACGGGGAGTCTACATACACAGTGAACTCCTCGCGGGGGGTAGCGTATAAGCTCAGCGGTGGTTGTGTTCCATTCCAAAAGACCAGTTTGCGGATCCCTTGATTGATTAACTGCTCGATCAAATAGGACCGCAATACGAGGGAGAGGGACTCTCGCCGACAAGTACGATTATTCAACTGCAAGGCAAGAAAAGCACAATCACCAACATACCAACCACCGGCGAGACAGATCCAATCGCCACCCCTACGGCGCAAACCAATCAGGAGTCGCGAGGACGAGGCCTCAATCATGGCAAGGGTTTGCTGAAACCTCCATTTCGGCAATGGGTACGCCCCCACTGCAGACAAACGCTTCGCGTCAGCGCAGAAGTCTGTAAACGGCTGGTCAGGGCAGAATTCATTGCCTGCCAACTCGCTCCTTCGCCGATAGCGGTAGAGGTTGTGACGGGTAGGGCGCCGAACCTTAGCTAGAAACTCGTCGTAAGTTCGTGGCAGTTCCAGATGAGCATGATGTACTTCAGGGTAAGAATGGTTCTCTGCATGGGCCTTCACGATCACGGCCTGCAGGAACGCGAGGCGATCCGAAGCGACCCGGAGCCTGAGTGCAGCTTTGTGCTTAAGCAAAGCCTCCACGGCGCAGTGCAGGACGTCTTCTGCTTCGTCTGGACGAGCCACGACCATTGTGCCCAGGGTATCGTCCCCGAGCACGATGCCGGTCGGGATTCCCGCCATCATGCGCTCTTGAGCATAGAGGAGTCCTGCAACCTTGCGTCCTTGGGCGACCACGACCACGCAGGGTCGGCAAAATCCCGGCAAGAGCGAAGCCAGGAAAAAGCGTGGGGCAAGCATGCCCGGTTCTGGCACCAGACTGCTCACGAACGCGGTAAGTTTGTGGATCTCACCTGCGGTTGAAACAATGCTTGCAGTCAGGGGGCTCGAAGGGTCAGACAGTTGCTGCGAAACTTCTTCACTCACGACGAGCGGTTGGCTCTGGGAAGACTGAAGCTTGCTCGTACGGCCCAACCCCCACTCGAACGCCTGGTGGCCACTCCGTTCGTTCACTCCATCCGGCATATCGGTGTCTCCCAGCGAGGTCAGAGCCTCATACGGGTCTTAGCCCGGGCTTCCGCCCACCTGAAAGTGGGCTAGGAACTTCTTTGAGTTCGATTGTTGTCCTGCTCCTGGGTCGGATACTGTCCAAAAGTAGACATGTGCTGAACTGTCTTTGGTTCTTAAAGGGGAAAAAAGTATTAACAGCGGCAAACGGAGATGACATCGAGCAATTCGAACTTGGCCAAGTGTCGGGTACAACGAGGGAGGGTGAAAGAGTGGAACAGTACCGTCATGCGAGTTTGGAATTCCCAGAGTGAAACCGCGAGCATTCGATGCGTCGATACTGGATGATTCTGTTGCAGGATGCAGTCAACATCGTCTGTAGGATCCGGAGTGATCAGAATGTACGCAATCGTAAAGGCAACAATCAGAGCCAACGCGACTCGCGCCCCTCGCATCATGAGACCAAGTCTGTGGCTTCGAGTTGTGTTCCTGTCAAGGAGCACGAAGGGAGGGAGAGCACTTTTTCGCCGGTCGCGCTGCGTGATCCAGTTTGCGAGACTTCTCCAAGCGAAACCAGCCTCGCCGGGCCTGGATTCGACCACACAGGCCCGCCGTAAGGGCTGGTCCCTATCGGCTAAACTTCGGCTACTTTCCTACTGTTGGTGTGACCTGGAGAAAAGCGGTTGAAGTATGTAATTCCCCTTCAGGTGAACGCCCTAATGGCCCTGTCCAGAGCGGAGCTTACAGGTCCCATCCAACCCGATAACTTCTGGCGCGCCGGATTGCCGGATGTGACGTGCGGTGAGGTTGAAAGATGTTACGAGAGCGGGCGATTAGAGTTCGACGATGAGTTTACCGATGTTTTCGCCGCGGAAGAGCATGTTGATGGCTTCGGGCGCTTTTTCGAGGCCTTTGACAATGGTTTGGCGGTCTTTGAGCTTGCCGGTCATTTTCCACATGCCGAGTTTCTGGCCGGCGTCCATGAACTTTGGCATGTAATCCATGATGAGGAAGCCTTCGACGCGAAGGCGCTTGATAATGATCTGGCCGAAGCTGGCGAGGCTGGGGTCGTGTTTGGTGTAGCCGGAGATGAGGCCGCAGAGGACGACGCGGCCGTGGAGATTCATGCGGTCGAGGACGGCTTGCATGATTTCGCCGCCTACGTTTTCGAAGTTGATGTCGACACCTTTGGGAGTGGCGGCGGCCAACTGGGCTTTCCAGTCGGGGTGCTTGTAGTTGATGGCGGCGTCGAAGCCGAGATCGTCTTTGATCCATTTACATTTTTCATCGGTGCCGGCGATGCCGACGACGCGGCAGCCGTGGATTTTGCCGAGCTGGCCGACGATGCTGCCGGTGGCGCCAGCGGCGGCAGAGACGACCAGAGTTTCGCCGGATTGCGGCTTGCCGACTTCGAGAAGGCCGAAGTAGGCGGTGAGGCCGTTGATGCCGAGGAGGTTGAGGAAATTGATGTCGGAGAGGAAGGGGATAGAGGGGAGTTTCTGAAAGGCACCCTTTCCGTCGCCGGAGAGGACGCAGAATTCCTGGAGGCCGGTGAGGCCGGAAACTTTGTCTCCTTTTTTGAAATTTGGGTGGCGGGATTCGATGATTTCGGCGAGGCCGAAGGCGCGCATGACTTCGCCGATTTGAACGGGAGGCATGTATTGGGGGAAGTCGGTCATCCAGACGCGCATGGTGGGGTCGATGGAGAGATATTTTACTTTGGCGAGGGCCTGACCTTCGGAGATGGTGGGGATGGGAGATTCGGTTAGTTGGAGGACGTCGGGAGTGATTAGGCCGGTTGGCCGGTTAGCAAGAATCCATTGACGGTTGGTGGTTGGCATGGAGGAAGAGTAGAGGAGGAGGAAAGGGAAGTCAAAAAGAGGGACGGAGAAGAGTTCACCGCAGAGATCATGGAGGGCCGCAGAGGGCGCATAGAAGAGGGAGCTACGCAGTTGGGTTCGGAGAAGGGCTTGCGTTGAGGTCCTTCAGCCATCCTCGTCGGATGGCTGAAGGATGACAACTCTTGCGATTGCTGAGCTAGGGGGTTTTGAGGAGGCGCATGAGGTCGGCGGCGGATTTGGTTGCTTTTTTGATTTGGGTGACGCTGCGGATGGCGTTGTGCGTGGCGTCGAGCTGGTCGGTGAGGATGTCGGCGTTGGCGTTGATGACGCAGAGGAGATTGTTGACAGCGTGCGAGATGGCGTCGAGCTTGGAGACGGGCCGACCATCGACGGCTGCTTGTTCGAATGGAAATGACATTGCGCTTGCCTTTCTGGATGAATTGCGAAGAGTTTCGGTGTTGATTGCGGTGACCAGGGCGTGTTGCAACGAAGCGACGTTTAGATCGGCGAGGACTAGCGAGGATGCGGCACCCGCTCGGGCGGCGGCCTCTTGGAATTGGCGGTCGGAAATGGGAAGCAGCGCCACAAGAGGAACGGAACCCAGCCCGTCATGGAGCTTCCGGGCGGCGAGAAGCTCCTGAGCGGATGGGTGGCTGAGATCGAGGAGCAGGGCGTGCCACTGTTCGGAGTTGAGGCGGCGAAGGGCGTCGGGGAACGATTGGGCACGAGAAATTTGAAACGAGGAAGAGGGGGCTTCCAAAATGGACTGGGAGATCTTAAGCCAGAAGGGCAGTTCCCCCAGGAAAAGAATTTGCGAGCCAACGTTCGACATCAGTCTTTCTAAACACTCCTCACATTTGATCTAAAGCCATTTGCTGGCTTTGGAAACTTCAGGGGCTAAAGCCCAGTTGTCGGTTCTTCGTTGCGCCGGGGCTGAAGCCCCGGCCTCCTAAACAGAACCCCAAGAGCACAGCCAGGAATGGCTGTGCCACAGGGCGGTCGCTACGACTGCTAACCGCTTTGAGTTTCGGCGCGGGATCGGCGCGAAGCTCGTGGATGGGTGCGGCTTACAAGGCGGAACCCGGGAACAGGCGACGAATTTCCTGGAGCAGGCCGTCGGGAAGACGGCCCTTTGAAACGTAGCCATCCGCGCCGTGGTTGCGACACTCTTCTTCGAGCGTGGAGCCTTGGATTTCGGAATAGATGATGACGCGCAGCGACGGGTGCGCGCGGCGGAGTTCCTGCGCGGCTTGCAGGCCGTTCAGTCGTGGCATGCGGAAGTCGAGCAGGGCTAGATCGGGCCGATGCTTCTCGACAAGTTGGACGGCGTTTAGGCCATCGCTGGCAGTGCAGACGACTTCGAGGCCACCAGCGAAATCCAGGTAGTCGCAGACGGAACGGAGGGCCGTGGGAGAGTCGTCGGCTACGAGGACGCGGATTGGTTCGATGTGCGGCATTTGCTGCTCCAGGGGTCGGTATTGTTACGGCCCATTCATATTGAAGAGGATGGAGGGGGAAAGGTATTGGGGAGATTGCGTAGTGAAAATTCACTAGAGGGAGAGCGAGCAGATAGTAGCGATCGGATAACAGGAGGCGAAGCAGGAAAATGATAACGCAGAGACGCAGAGGGCGCTGAGGCTCGCAGAGAAGAGGGACGGAGAGGAACAAAGGCTAAAGTCTGTGCTACCTGAGGGGTCAGGTTTGGATGATGTTGTTGCGGATGGCGTACATGACTAGTTCGGCGAGGGAGTGGAAGTCGAGCTTGAGCATGATGTTGGCACGATGGGCTTCGGCGGTGTTGACGCTGATATTGAGGAGAGTGGCGACTTCCTTGTTGCTTTTGCCTTCGGCGAGGAGCTGGAGGATTTCACGCTCGCGAGGAGTGAGGCGGGAGCGGGAGGATTTGGCGGAGTCGGAGGAATCAGAGATGACGGCGGCTTCGGAAACGCGGGAGGAGAAGAAGGGTTTGTGCCGGCTGAGGGCCTGGACGGCGTCGAGGAGAACGCGGTCGGCTTCGTCCTTGAGGATGTAGCCGCGGGCGCCGGCTTCGACGACTTGTTGGACGAGATCGTCCGACTCATGCATGGTGAGGATGAGAATTTCGGTGGCGGGCGAGGCTTTGCGGATCTGGCGGGCGGTTTCGACGCCGTTGAGAAGGGGCATGCCGATATCGAGGATGGCGATGTGCGGCTTGTGCTTGGTGGCTTTTTCGACGGCGTCTCGACCGTCGGCGGCTTCGGCACAGACCTGCCAGCTGGGGCGCGACTCGAGGAGAGCGCGGAGGCCGGCACGGACAACGGCGTGATCATCGGCGATCAAGATGGAGAGAGGCGTCATAAATAGAATCCTTGAGAACCGGGGCCGAGAAAAGAATCCTGGCGCGGACGGTAGTGCCGGCGGCACTGGAATCGATTTCGAGAGAGCCGCCGAGCTGAGCCATGCGTTCGCGCATGCCGGGAATGCCAACGCCGAGGCGGGGCTGGCCGCGATGGGGAGCGCCGTTGGAAGGAACGATCATGCCGCTGCCGAAGTCGGTGATTTCGAGGGTGACGCATTCCGGGTCCTCGCGGAGGATGACCTGGGCACGCTTGCTGCCGGAATGGCGCTGGATGTTGGCGAGACTCTCCTGGGTGATGCGGAAGAGCGCGGTTTCGGCGATCTGGGGAAGACGGCGAAAACTTGTAAGGAGTTCGAGAGAGGTTTCGACGCCGCTGCGCTCGCTGAAACCGTTCACGTATTCCTTAAGAGCGGAGACGAGGCCGAGGTCGTCGAGCAGCGGAGGATGCAGGAGGTAAGAGAGAGTACGGATTTCGCGGGACATCTGCTGGAGGAGTTCGCGGGCCTTTTCGAGCGCGCGGTGAGAGGCTTCGTTGAGAGGCTGGGCGGATTGGCGGAGCTGCGCGAGGCTGAGATTTACGGCGAGGACGGTTTGCGCCATGCCGTCGTGAAGTTCGCGGCCGATGCGGCGGCGCTCTTCATCCTGGAGCTTGAGGAGTTCGGTGGAGAGCTGGTGGATGGAGCGTTCGGCGTTTTTGAGGTCGGTGATATCGGTGAAGGTCCCGATGACACGGAGAATGGAGCCGTCGGGATTGAATTGTGGTACAGCGTTGCCGAAAATCCAGAGGAGTTCGGGGTTGCCCGGACGGCGCCAGCCCATGGTGGCCTGGCGGACGGGACGCTTGGTGCGGAGGACGGTTGGGACGGGGCGATCGGCGAGGGGAATTTCGCGGCCCTGATCGTCAACGGGAATCATGCCTAACTCATGAGCTTTGCGGCCGATAACCTGCTCGCTGGCGACATTGAACATGTTGAGGGCTGCCTGATTGGCGAATTCGAAGGAAGCATCGGGACCGGTGAGGATGACCCCGACGTGAAGATCGCGGACGAGGGTGCGGAAGCGCTCTTCGCTTTCGCGAAGGGCTTCGGTGGCGCGGCGCTGCTCGGAGAGGTCGGTGAGGGAAACGAGTATGTTCGAGACTTCGCCGGACGAATTGAATTGGGGAACGGCGTCGAGAAGGGTCCAGATGGTCTTTTGGGAGTGGAGGTGGCGCCAGCCGATTACACGATTGTGAATGGGGCGGCGGGAGGCGACGACCGTGGGGATCAAGCCTTCGGAATCGGGGAGGACGGAGCCATCCTCGCGAAGAGGCTCGAGGTAGAGGTCGATCAGCGTCTTCCCGGTTACCTGCTCGATGCGAAATTCGAACAGGTTGAGAGCGGCGGGATTGGCGTAGAGGATTTCGCCGACGGGGCTGCTGGAGACGATGCCAACGTGAAGATTTTCGACGAAGGAACGGAAGCGTTCTTCGCTTTCGCGGAGGGCGTCGGTGGCGCGGCGCTGCTCGGTGATGTCCCGGACGACGACGAGAGCGCAGCGGCGGCCATCGAGGTCGAGAAGGGAACCGGAAAGCTGGCCGGTGCGAAGCTGCCCGGATTTGGTTTGGAAAGAGAACTCGACGTTGCGGACTTCAGCGTGTTCGCTGAGCTCAGAGAGAACGCGGGCACGCAAGGCTGGTTTGATCCAGAGATTCAGTTCGAGGGGAGTTTTGCCGATGACTTCCTCGCGAGTGTAGCCGGTGAGGCGGGTGAAACCGTCGTTGACGTCGAGGTAAGGGCCATCGGGGAAAACGTTAATGGCGAAACCATCGGGGCTGGAACGGAAGGCGGAAGAGAGCAGGTGCTCGGAGTGGGCGAGGGCGCGCTCGGTTTCGAGAAGTTCTTCGGAGACGCGGCGCTGCTTGCGGTTGGTGAGAATCAGACGAACGCCGGAACAAATGAAGGAAGCGGTGATGGCGATCCAGGCAACGGTAAATTGATCGCGGGCAATGGAGCGTCCCATGAAGAGGACGAGAAGGGGAATTGCAACGGGAAAGCCGTGGGTGACGGCGAGATTGCCAAAACGTGAGACCGGCTCCGCGAGGGAATCCTGGGCACGGCGCGGCAAGGCGACGGCGAGAAAAATTACGCAGAGGTAGGGCAGGAGAAAAACAAAGTCTCCCGAACTGGCGGCGCCGACGGATGTTTTCAGAGTGAAGAGAAAGTCGGCGTCGGAGACCAGGGCGAGCAAAAACACGAAGAAGAGCCCGAGGGAAAAGGAGCGCAGGCCGGCGGACGCCGAGTTCCAGGAGCGAAAGAGGAACCCGAGGGAGATTAGTCCGTCACGGATGATGTATAGGATGAGAATCTGGCGAGGAATGTCCGAAGAGTTGGCGAGCCAGCGAGATGGGGAGTAAAAGAAGTAGAGATAGGCGGTGAGGGCAACGATGGCGATCTGCGCGAAATCGAGAATGCGGAGCCAATCCCAGCCGCGGGATTTTTCGTCGGCGGCGGGGAGGAACATCATGATGACCGGAGCGGCCCAGACGAAGAAGAGGATGTCGGAGGGCAGCGGCATCTGCGAGGAGCCGGGGACGTAAGACTGGTAGTAGGTGGTGGTGGCCTGAGCGAGGGCTTCGAGGAAGAGGGCGAGGGAGAGAAGGGTCCACAACTGGCGGGCGTAAGCTTGAGAGCGACGAGCCGCATAAAAGGAGGCGAGAGCGGCGAGGAGGACGATGGCGAAATCGAGAGAGTTGGAGAAGAGGAGACTCTTCGCGGCGTTGTGAACGGCGGTGAGGTCAAGGAAGAGGAGCGCTGCTACAAGGAGCGCGAGGGCGATGAGGAGCTTGGGGAACTTGCCGAGGGGTAGCAAGCTGACCTCAAAGGGCGCGCCTGGCGGAGCGCGCCGCGAATGGACTTGCAGTAAGAGCCAGTGTACACCAGCGGAGTGCGCAGGGGAGAGGCATGTTCATCAAATTGTAAGAGCGGAGTGAGACCATCGAGAAGGTGCGGGCTGCGCAGAGGAGAAGAGCATGAAACCTCAGAATCCGATTGAGCACGTGGTGATCATCGTGAAGGAGAATCACAGCTTCGACAATTACTTTGGGACCTTCCCAGGAGTGAATGGAAGCGTATTGCCGGCGGCGCAGGATCCGCCGGCTGGAGGCGACCCTCGGCACGATCACGTGGCGTGGCTGGAGCGGTCGACGAAGGCGGTGAAGCTGCAGTACAAGGAGACGGATATACCGGCGTATTTTTCGTACGCGCGACAGTTTACGCTGTGCGACAACTACTACACAGAGGTAGCGAGCCAGTCGGAGCCGAACCACTTGATGCTGATCGCGGCGGATTCGCCGATTATTGACAACGCCAGTAAAACGAGAACGTACCAGCCGCAGGAACCGTTTGCGATTCCCTCGTTGCCGGGAAATCTGCAAACGGCGGGATTGAGCTGGGCGACGTACGGCGACCTGGGATTCAGCTATTTCGAGAAGATCGTGGCGCTGAAAGGGAGCAAAAATATTTTGCCGTGGACGCGGCTGGATACGGATGCGGCGGCGGGAACTTTGCCGAATGTTTCCTGGGTGTATGCGCCGAGTTCGCCGCAGGAGCTTTCCGAGCATCCGCCGTATGGAGCGAACGCGGGCCAGGCGACAGTGAAGCTTGGGACGCAGTGGACGGCTGCGCGGGTTAGCGCGCTGGGGAAGAGTGCGTTGTGGCCGAAGATGGCGATTTTTATCACCTGGGACGATTGGGGCGGATGGTACGACCATGTGGAGCCTCCGTTGAAAGATAAATGGACGGGAGGCGGCCCGAAGACGGGGCCGAGTTATACGGGGACGCAGTTCAGCTATGGAACGCGAGTGGGATGCCTGGTGATCAGTCCTTATGCGAAGAAGGGAATATCGAGCATGTTTCATTCGCATGTGAGTTTGGTGAAGTTTTGCGAGGTGACGTTTGGGTTGAAGGCGATCAATGCGCGGGATGCGGCGTCGGACGGGATGGAGGATTGCTTTGATTTTGGGCAGGCGGCGCTGGGGCCGCCGAAGTAAGAGGCCAAGTATGTAACGGGAACGCGGGCGCTGCATCCGATGGAGCAGCGGGTGGCGGGGGCGTGGATGCGATTGTTGAGCATGACCGTGCTGGTGATGGGCGGATTGCTGGCGTGCCCTGGTGCCAGATGCCAGGACAGCGTGCCCACGAAGGGCAGCGAAAGCGCAGACGAAATTCCTATTGAGAAGTGTGATGTGCTCCCGGTGGTGCGAGTGAAGATAGCGGGGAGCGAGATGCGGTTCCTGTTAGATACAGGGGCGACGACGATCCTCAATCTGCATTCGTTCGCGTCGAGTGGGTCGAAAGAGATCCAAGTAAGTTCGTGGAATGGGACGACGGCGACGAGCGCGCGCGAGGTGCGGCTGCCGGAGTTGGCCCTGGGGAGCCACCGGCTGAAGGATTTGAGATTGCCGGCGATCGATCTGAGTCCGATTGGGAAGGCGTGCGGCGGGCGTGTGGATGGAATTCTGGGCGTGGACCTGCTGGACAAGATGGGGGTGACCATCGATTTGAAGCGGCAAGTAGCGTCGATGAAGCCGGACTCCGTGCCCGACCCGAGTCTGGATGCGCGGGTGATGTACGGCCAGATGGAAGCGCATATGCATCACTGCGCGGAGGCGTTTGAGCAGGGAGCCCCGAAGGAACTGGAAGAGTGCTTCGATCCGGAGATTGTGCTGTACACGCCGGACGGAGAATATCGCGGACGCAAGCAGGCAGTGGAATATTTGCAGGGGCGATACATGAAGTACGCTCCGAATCTTTGCTACACCATGAAGTTGCAGGACGTGAAAACTTTTGGGGATGCGCTGTGGTATTCGTACGAATATGAGATTACAGCGCCGCAAGAGCATGTGGTCGGACACGGCATGTCCATGTGCAGAAAAGACAGCAATGGAAAATGGCTGGTCTTGAATCTCCACAATTCGCTGAGAGGGCCGGATATGGAGGCGGGAGTGGCGAAGAATCGCTGAGCAAACCGGCGACGGGTTGAACGACAAGGTTAGAATCGAATTCGCGTCGGGAAATGCCTGACTGACAGAAGCGAGGAAATCATGAGAATGCCGGTTCAGGTCTTTGGGGCGGCGGCTGCATTCGCCGCCGTTCTGGGTGGTAACGATTTTGTAGAACGAAAGGGCCAAATAATGGGAACGCAGAGCGCAAGAGTGCAAGACGGGAAGCCGTTTCATATTTTCAATCCGGAGACGATGGCCAAGCCCACCGCCGGCTATTCGCAAGTGGCGGAGGTCGGCGAAGGGAAGATCGTATACATTGCTGGGCAGGTCGCTCTGGACAAGTCCGGAAACCTGGTCGGGAAGGACGATTTTCGAGTACAGGTGCAACAAGTTTTTGAGAACTTGAAAGCTGCGGTGGAAGCCTCCGGCGGCGATTTCAACAGCGTCATCAAACTTAACTTCTACTGCGCGGCAAGCGTGGATCCCTCCCAGATGCCCGTGGTGCGGGAAGTGCGCGATAAATACGTGAACACTGCCAATCCGCCCACGAGCACGTTCGTATTCGTACAAAGGCTGGTGAGGCCGGAGTGGTTGATCGAAGTGGATGCGGTGGCCGTGGTGAAGAAATGAAATGAGAAGTGTCATTCCGAGCAAGGCGAGGAATCTGCTTTTGGCCAAAACTTCAAGAAAAAGCAGATTCCTCAGGCGTAAAACCGCCCTCAGAATGACAGGTTTGTGAATTGCTTCGGCGTTTGTCAAACAAAAACAGCTCAGCGAACGGAGAATGGAAACGATGGCGAAGAATTTTGTGGCGCAGGTGGGAAAGGCTGGCGGGGATTTTGAACTGGTGGAGCGGGAGATTCCGGCGCCGGCAGCGGGCGAGGTGCGGATCAAGGTGAAGGCTTGCGGGATATGTTTCAGCGATCACCTGGTGAAGGATGGAGTCTGGCCGGGCTTGCAGTATCCGCGCGTGCCCGGGCATGAGGTGGTGGGCATTGTGGATGAAGTGGGCGCCGGAGTGACGGAATGGAAGAAGGGCGACCGCGTGGGAGTGGGATGGCATGGCGGGCACGACTTTACTTGCGTGAATTGCCGGCGTGGGGATTTTGTAACTTGCGTTAATGAACCGATCACCGGAATGACGCGAGATGGGGGATATGCACAATACATGCTTGCTCGGCATGAGGCGGTGGCGCTGCTGCCGGCGGAAATAGATTGGGCGGAAGCGGGGCCGCTGATGTGCGCGGGGATTACGACGTTTAATTCGCTGCGGAACAGCGGAGCGCGCATGGGAGATTTGGTGGGCGTGCAGGGCATCGGCGGGCTGGGGCATTTGGGGATTCAGTATGCCGCGAAAGCCGGATATCGTACGGTGGGAATCGGGCGCGGGCCGGAGAATGCGGCGCTGGCGAAGAAGCTGGGCGCGCATACCTATATTGACACGAAGGCGACGAATCCGGCTGAGGCGCTGCAGAAGATGGGAGGCGCGAAGGTGATTTTGGCGACGGCGCCGAATGCGAAGGCGATGTCGGAATTGATCGGGGGATTGGGAGTCGGAGGGAAATTGCTGGTGGTGGGAGCTCCGTTTGAGCCGCTGGAGGTTTCTGTTTTCCAGCTGCTGCCGGCGCGGCGGGGAATTCAAGGGTGGCCATCGGGGACGGCGATGGATTCTCAGGAGACGCTGGAGTTTTCGGCGTACTCGGGCGTGCGGCCGATGGTGGAGAAATTTCCGCTGGCGAAGGTGAACGAAGCGTATGAGCGGATGACGTCGGGGAAGGCGGAGTTTCGGGTGGTGCTGACGATGGAGTGAGGGGAAGTTAAATTCGAAAGTTGAAGGGTTTAAAGTTTTTGGAAAGAGGAAGAGCGGGGAGGCGCGGTTGGGCTTTTCCGCTTTTTTGTTGAGAAGAGGCTTTGGATCGACCGAAGAAAAAACAGTCTAACGCAGAGACGCTGAGGGCGCAGAGAAGAGGGTGGCGTAAAGCCGCTCCTACATTGTCAGAAGGGAATGTCTTCGTCGGAGATTTCGGGGCCGGAGCTTGGGCCGAAATCTTCGGACGGTGAGGCCTCGTGTCCCAAGTCGTCACCGCCGCTGCGTGTTGAACTGCCTCCGCCGGCGCTGGCGCCTGCGGCCATGCCGTCGCCGCGGCCGCCGAGCATGCGGAAATTGGTGGCGACAATTTCAAAGCTGGTGCGCTTCTGGCCTTCCTTGTCCTGCCATTCACGGGACTGAATGCGGCCTTCGATGAATACCTGAGAGCCTTTCTTCAGATATTGCTGGGCGATTTCGGCTTGCTTGCCCCAGACGACGATCTTGTGCCACTCGGTGCGCTTCTGGCGCTCGCCGTTGCGGTCTTTGTAGGATTCGTCGGTGGCGAGGGAAAAATTGGCGACGGCCTGGCCTCCGGATGTGAAACGGGTTTCCGGGTCGCGGCCGAGACGGCCGACGAGGATGACTTTGTTGACGGACATACGAATTGCTCCTTGGTAGCGAAACCGAAGAGGACGGGATGAAGGATGAAGATAGCATGATGGAGAAGAAAAATGAAATGCTGGGAGGGAGGAGCAGAAGAAGGTTTAACACAGAGAGCACGGAGGGCACAAAGCGTAGGGGAGGAAAGAGGCTGGCAGGGAAAATTGACGGAGGGGCTTATTGCGTAAAAGCGAAAGCTTTGCTTTCGCACTCAAAAGTCAGCGGGCGGTGGAGGCGGTTACGGCTACGCCTAGTTCTTTGAGTTTGGCGCGGGCGCGGCGCTCTTCTTCGGTGCCGGGATAACGCTTGACGACTTCGCGGAGTTCCTTGACGCCGGCATTTTTCTGGGTGAGTTCGATGAGGGCCATGCCTTTTTTGTAGCGGGCAGGGGCGAGCTTGAAGCTCTTGGGATAGTTGGTGAGGACTTTGTCGTATTCCGTGACTGCCTGCTGATACTGGCGCTGGGAGTAGGCGATTTCGCCAAGGTAGAACTGGGCGTTGGATGCAAGTTCGGTATCGCCGTAAAACTTGAGGTAGTCCTGAAATTCCGAGCGAGCGAGATCGTATTTGCCGGTTTGGATATCGCTGAGACCGTTGGAGTAGAGGGTATCGGCGGAGGGACGCGGGCCGGCAGGAGAGGCGGAGGCCGCGCCGGGATCGCCACCGGGTCTCGGAGAACCGGAACCGGCAGGAGCGCCGGTGGGATTGCCGCCGGCGAGGCGGGCGTCGATGCTCTGCACGGAGTTCTGCAGGTCCACCAGTTGCTGATTCACTTTGCCGAGGCGGGATTTGATTTCCTCGAGATTGTCGGAGAGGCCCTGGACCTGGGTGGACATGGTGTCGAGGCGCGTGCCGGAGTTGGCCTGAACGTCCTGGACGGATTTTTGGAGCGAGCTCATGGTGGTGTTGAGCTTGTTGACCGTGTCGGAGGACTGCTCAATGAGGGTTTTCTGAACAGTGTGGTCCTGCGTGAGCTGGGTCTGCATATCTTTTTGACCCTGGAGAATCGTGGTGACGTCGCGCTGGAGTTCGATGATTTCGCGGGCGACGGCCATGACAGGCTTGGGGCCGATGAGGCTGCCGGCGACGGCGCTGGCGAACATGGCGCCGGAGAAGAAGAGAATATTGCGAACACGCATGATCAAGACCTCCGAATGTTAGGCATGGGCCACGGGGACAATTTTGGATAAAGAGCGGACTGAGCCCCAATTATCAAATGTACTGGCAGATTGGGTGGGGAGCAAGTGGGGAATGGAGGATTGGAGAGAAGAGGGGACTTAACACAGAGTCCGCAGAGAACCGCGGAGGGCGCTGAGAAGAGAAAAGCAAGAACACCACCAGGAATGGCTGTGGCGCGGAATTGGCTTGAAGCTAAGTGGTTGACGGATGATTTGGGTGGTGGAGATTTCAGCGTAAAAACGGAAGCTGTGCTTCCGCACTCCAAAGGAAGAGGGGCGGCGGTAAAGCCGCCCCTATATGTGGAAGGTTACTGGCTTGCCGGGACGAAGTGGCCGCGGCGGTTTTGCTGCCAGCAGCTTTCATTGGATTCAGTGCAGAAGGGCTTTTCCTTGCCGTAGCTGACGGTGCTGAGATTGGCGGCAGGAATGCCCAGATTGACGAGGTATTGCTTGACGGCGTTGGCACGGCGATCACCGAGAGCGAGGTTGTACTCGGTGGAGCCGCGTTCGTCGCAGTGGCCCTCGATGATGACCTTCGCGTTCGGATAGCCCTTGAGGAACGAAGCGGTTTTCTCGAGCGCTGCGCGGGCGTCAGGACGGATGTCGGCCTTGTCGAGGTCGAAGTAAGCGTCGCGGACTTCCTGATAGAAGAGTTCGGCGAAGGTGGGTCCCTTGGCAGGAGGAGGCGGCGGAGGAGGAGCGTTGACGGTGATGCGGACGGTGGCATCGGTGCTGCCGCCGGGACCGCTGGCGGTGATGGAATAGGTGGTGGAGTCGGCAGGGGTGACGGTGGTGGAGCCCTGCGGAGTGACGGCGCCGACTTCGGGAGTGATGGAGACGTTGGTGGCGTCGGTGGTGGTCCAGGTGAGCTTGGCGGATTCGCCTTTGTTGATGGTAGTGCGATCGGCGGAGATGCTGACGGAGGGTTTGGCGGCGGCCGGTGGTGGAGGTGGAGGGGTCGGCGGAACGGCCTTTGGCTTCTTATTGCAAGCGGCCACGAAGAGAAGCGCCGTCGAAGCGATAATGAGAAGCGAACGATGCAGCGGGGAGTGCGGGTGATTCATTCGTGTCCTCCTAGACACTACAAATTGATTGTCGAGCGTAATCCACCGGAAGGGGAATCATACCACCGGAGGCAGGGTTCCGGGAATATATCGCCATACGATATATTGTACGTTTGGAACGGGAAGAGTGCAAGGAAGTTTGCGAAAAAGTTAAGGCGGTAAAAAGCGGCGGAGGTTCGGCTTGGGGCGCGGAAGCCATCGGCACTTGGATGCTGGAAGGGGAGAGGAAGGTGCGAAAAATGCCGCCCCGAGTGCGGGAATAGACAGTCGATCGGAAAGTCGCTTATGGTGGGTTAACTTGTGGGCGGTGGGGACTTCGCAAAAGGTGATAATGCCTATAAACTTTGATTGTGACGCACACACTGGAAGAGCTGATACCGGATTACATACAGGGGCTGCCGGCTTATGTGGCCGGGAAGCCAGTGGAAGAGGTGGAGCAGGAGCTGAAGATCCATGCGGTGAAGCTAGCGTCGAATGAGAATCCGCTGGGGCCTTCGCCGAAAGCCATGGAGGCGGCACGGCGAGCACTGGGAGATGCGAACTGGTATCCGGATGGAGGAAGCAAGCGGCTGCGGGAAGTGCTGGGACTGCGGTTTGGCGTTAAGGCGGACGAAATTTTTGTCGGATTGGGATCGAGCGAAATTATTGACCTGACTTCACGGGTGCTCTTGAAGCCGGGGAGCGAAGGGATTACCAGCGAGGGGTCCTTCGCGCTGTTTTCAATTGCGATCCGTGCGAGCGGCGGGAAATTGATTTTGACGCCGCTGAAGAATTTTGGCTTTGACCTGGACGCGATTGCCCGGGCGGTTAAGCCGCAGACGCGGATTGTGTACATCGCGAATCCGAATAATCCGACGGGGACAGCGTTTGGGGCGGCAGAGTTTGGCGCGTTCATGAAGAAGGTGCCGGGGGACGTGCTGATTGTGCTGGATGAGGCTTACCGGGAGTATGCAGACCGGAGCGATTTGCCCAAGGCGATGGAGTTGTT
>Ga0210410_10001282_pt1 | contig 23915 bp, 12 predicted proteins | sample IncBWC4MmetaG_FD_161058 | JGI IMG/M metagenome (GOLD analysis project Ga0210410, IMG submission 161058) | Forest soil microbial communities from Barre Woods Harvard Forest LTER site, Petersham, Massachusetts, United States - Inc-BW-C-4-M | ecosystem: Environmental > Terrestrial > Soil >... | reverse complement strand
GTTCCTCCAGCGTGTCTTCCACAAGTTGTTGTTGAACTTCACGTGGTGGGTCAACCGGAAAGACGCCGACGGCATGAACATTTTCCAGGGTGGCTTCCTTGGATTGGATAACATCGGCGTTTTTGACCGTAGCGCGCCGCTGCCAACTGGCGGCTACCTCGAACAATCGGACGGAACGAGTTGGATGGCCATGTACACGCTGAACTTGCTGGCCATTGCCCTGGAGTTGGCGCAAGAAGATCCTTGTTACGAAGACGTGGCCAGTAAATTCTGGGAGCACTTCATCTACATCGCGAACGCCATGAGCCATCGTGGCGATGGCCGAATGGGACTTTGGAACGAAGAAGACGGATTTTTTTACGACGTGTTAAAACTCCCAGACGGTTCACAACTGCCGATGAAAATCCGATCCATGGTGGGACTGATTCCGCTTTTTGCGGTGGAGACGCTTGAGCCGGAAGTGCTGGAAAAGTTTCCGGACTTCAAGCGGCGGCTAGAATGGTTCATCGATAACCGTCCCGATCTCACCGAGAGCATGGCCTGCATGCGCACCGAAGGGTTTGGCGAACGGAGATTGTTATCTATTGCGGACGAAGATCAACTTCGCCAAATCCTCAAGTACATGCTGGATGAGCGCGAATTCCTATCACCCTTCGGTATCCGTGCACTGTCACAATTCCATCGCGATCATCCATATAAACTCATCGCGGACGGCATAGAACGCCGTGTCGACTATGAACCGGGAGACGCCACGACCGGTATCTTTGGCGGCAACTCCAACTGGCGCGGCCCAATCTGGCTTCCCGTGAACTTTCTGTTGATCGAGTCGCTCCAAAAATTTCATCACTACCTTGGGAATGATTTTCAGATTGAATTCCCGACACGATCAGGGAAAATGATGACCCTTCAGGAAATCGCCGGCGATTTATCGCGCCGCGTCACCAGTATTTTTCTTCGTAATGAGGATGGGCGCCGGCCGGTGTTTGGAAATCTGGAAAAGTTTCGGACGAACCCTCATTGGCGCGACCTTGTGCTCTTTCACGAATGTTTCCACGGAGATTCTGGAGCCGGAGTCGGAGCCAGCCATCAGACCGGATGGACAGGTCTGGTAACCAAACTACTGCAACAGAGTGGAGAATCCAGCGAACGAAAGAAATTCGGGCAGGCAAGTGTAGAGTCACAGCTATTTCGCGGAAGAGCGCGAACTTAGTGAAGGACGTCGGGATTCGGTTTGACGTTTGGAATTGCGCTGTCGTGATTGTTTGATGGCAACGCCTTCAGGCGAAGAGTCCATTTCATCGGCTTGGACGGCTGAAGCGTAACATTTTTTGCTTCGAGATCGAGATAGAGTGGGATCGGTCCGCGATTACCTTTGCCTAAATTGCCGTTACCTGTCGCGACGATGGTTGACGCCAGCGTGAAATCAGTGGAAGTTAAAGTCGATTCGATGGATCCCTCTGGTGAGTCAAACCGATCGGTGCGAATGCCGGAATCGAATCGCGTGGAGATGCGGTCGCCTGTTGAAGGAACGATGATCCAGAAGCGGCGGATTTTTACCGGCGCAGCAGCGGTGACTGTTTCTGTACGGATGAGTGTGTCGCCTTCGATTTTCCAATTCACTTCTGTGGCGAATCCGGGTTCTACGGTTTGACCGGACTTCAGTCCGAGTTTTGCCCAGCGTCTCCAAACTACGCGCAGACTTCGGCCGTCGGCGGCGGGATAAATCTCGTCGGCGCAGTCTCCTGCAACAATTACGCGGCCGTCTTCGAGTTCAAAGAAAGGAGTCATGGATGGCGCGAATTGCTCGACTGGAGCCGCGAAACCGGGCAGGCCGTACGGTGCGGGCAAGTAATCCGACACTCCCGGCTGCGTGCCGCTGACGATGGGCAAAGAAAATCGAAATGAGCCGTGGCGCACGAGCCAGACGCCGGATGGCCTATCGCCTCTGCGAAAATATTCAAACCGCGCGACATCCGGCAATTTCAATTCCGCTGGGAACGCCAAAACATTTCCCTTTGTCATCACCGGCATGAATGCGAGTTCCGCCCCGGTGATTTTCCCCATGAAAGCGGTGGTCTGCTGCCATTCGCGTTGCGGATTGATATAACTGTAATCTCCGCGCCCAAAACCGAACACATTGAGAAGATGGCGATCCGGCTGCACATCATGCCGCAACCATTCCCACGCGGCGTAATATGCGCTGGCCAAATCCGGCAACGATGCGGGGCGGAATTGCGGATGCTTTGCGAGGAAGGCCACAATTTCCATGGTGTCCATGTAACTGATGGCGCCGAGGCTGCGGCCCCACGCGTAGCCGTATCCATCAGGCTGGAGCAGATCCCACCAGAGGTGCATTTGCGCTTTCAACGTGGGTTCGAGCGCGGTCATGATGTCCCTGCGTCCGACATTTTCGGCGGCTTCGTAAACGTAGCGCGCGTATTCGTTGGAGTAGCGATCGTAGCGGCCAGCTGGCAGCGCATCATCGGAGTAGAGACTGCCGCTGACGAATTGCTGTGCCGCGCGGTCGAGAATATCGTCAACGTAAGTGCGGTCGCTGATGATTCCGAGCTGAAAATCCATGGTGGCGATGCGTGCCGCGACGCCGAAATAATTTTGCGGAAGGTTGATGACTTGATGTGTTTCGCGATTGTAAAAGCGCGCTGGATCGAGAAGGGAGCGCCAGGCCTTCTGTTCTTCGGGCAAGAGGGATTGCCATACGGCATTTTGCGAGAGATCGGTTCCGAAGTGGCGAAGAGCCAGCGCAGCGTAAAGTTGCGCGAAAGTCTTCCCGCCCTGACGCGCTTCGATCAATCCGATCTTACCAATCAGTGTGGGAACGTCACGGCCTGCAATTGTTTTGGCACCGGAAAGTTCGGAATAGGCGGCGACGGCGCGCATGAAAGTTCCCCAGGAAAATTCACCGGTGGTCAAAGCGCCTACGACGCGCTCCTGCGGCGGGTCGAGTGATTTGATATCCGCAATATGCGCGGTGATGTCGCGCGTGAGTAGTTCGCGGATTTCCTGATCCAAATCGGCGGTGGAAACCTGCGCGTTTGTGGCGCTTTCTTTTTGTGGCGGCGCGCCCGGTGTGATGCTTGCCGGAGACGAAGTCACCGACGCCAGAATTGCCAGACAAATTGCCCACGCTATCAATCGCATTCGATTCATGAGCACCTTTCGATTCCGCGGTTCGCGCAAGGACGCGAAACGAATTCAATTTTGCGATTGCGCATGCAGCAACAATGCATCCAGGCTTTGGCCAAAATTGGGATCGATTTTCTTTGCCACGTCTTTGTAGCCGGGCGCCTGATATTTGTCCGCCGCCGCGAGTAACTCCGGTATCAGCTCTGTCCATTTCACTTCCGCGATTTGCTCGCCCGTCCACTTGCGTTCCCCGGTTCCGAATGGAACAAGATAGTCCAGCGCTTTTCGGATGCTGCGTCCGTCCTTCGTTTGGAAACTCCACAAGTCCGCGCCGGTAGCGTCACCGAGGCGTGCCAACTCAAACAGTCCACTCAGATTCATCAGGCTGTATCCGGCGGACTTGGTGCGTTCCAATTCCAAAGGCTGGCGTCCATCGGGTTCGACTTGTAGCTCGATGCGCTTCTTGGGTGCTTCACGAAGAACGCGGTCGGCGACATCTTTTTTCCCAACGAATAACGCCAGCGCGACAATCTGCACGTCGTAATAAGTGCCGTGATTATTTTTCGCAGCCGATTCGTCCTTGCCGTTGGAACTACTCAGCATCCACTGAAGAAATTTGGAGCACCAGTCCTGCATACCTTGCTGGTCGGCCGCGGTCCATGCGTGAGAATCAGCGAGCAATCCAATGGCATCCAGAATTTGCGTAATTTCGCGCGTTTCGATCAAGCCGGTGCCGCGCCCTTCGTTGCGGCCGATCACTGCTTGCGCAAAGGTGAGGCTGGGATTCATGCGCGTGGCCGGATCAAGAAACCAAACTCGCAGGAGTTTCGCGCACTGAGCTGCATAGACCTGATCGCCGAGCAGGTAATACGCGAGCGCGAGTGTATGCGTGGCCGACATAACTTTGCTGAAATTTTTGTGATCGGGAACTTGTGCAGCGGCGGGATTGGTTTCCCCATCACGCCGAATGTACGGCACTCCACCGGGCGCAGCGGGATTCGGCCACCAGTACGGCGCGAGGCTGATGTAATCGTGCTTGTCGCCGCTGGGAGGAGTTTGCGGCTTTTGTGTTACGGAGAGTGGTTCTAGCTTGAGCAATTCATTTGCTTCCGCGCGCAGTGAATCCAACGCGGGTTCGTGCACATTACCGGCCGCAATTCGCGCGCGGAGAGCGAATAAATTATCCGCGTGAAGCACGAAAACGCGTGCTAGAACGGCAGATTGTGGCGCCGGTTGCTGCGCCGTGGCCGTCCTGCCGAACACCAAAGTGGCAATAAATATCGACGCCAGGGCGATCGTGCAGAACGAGAATTGATTTTGCGGAAGCAGTTTCATTTGATACGTTCCGATTTTTCTTTGTCGCGCATTTTGCATTTAGATCGTAGAGGGCGGATCGCTAGTTCTGCGTTCAGGGTAAACAGACCGGCCGCTACGGTTTCTTGTGTTCATCCAGCCAAAGCAAAGCTTCAAGCAAATAATATTGTCCGTAGATGAGCGCGCCGTCATTCGGACGCGTTGCGGAACCGTGGCGCAACACTCCGGGCGGCGTAGAGTCGTTCGCGCCGACGGGCGTTAGATAGTGATCGATCAAGGATTGCGTGATGCGCTCGCCCTGTTCGCGATATTTTTGTGCACGAACTTTGTCGGCGGTCGCTTCAGAGAGGCGCAACAGGCCCGCGGCAATAATTGCGGCTGCGGAACTATCGCGATTCCTAAAGCGCACGCCTTCATCGGTGAAGTCATACCAGGGAACGCCGTCCTCGGGGAGATTTGCCACGACGAAATCCGCCACGCGCTGCGCAGTCTCCAGCATTTTCGCCTCGCGCGTTTCGGCGTAGGCGACGGTGAATCCGTAAAGCGCCCAAGCGCTACCGCGCGCCCAACTCGTGTCGGCCGCAAATCCTTGATGAGTGTGCGTGAAAACTTTTTCGCCGGGAGCGGCGTTATTTGGAACGGGAGTCCGGACGCTGGCCGCGTTCGCCGCTCCGCTGCCCATCGGAAATGATTGGCGCGTGTCACCGGGATTGTAATGAACTGACTGAATCACGGAGCCATCCGGACGCACCAGCCAATCGGACGCACGTAGCGCATGTTGCAGCGCGATGTCGCGCCACTTCGCGTCATGCGTTTCTTTGCTCGCCCAAAAAAGAAGCTGCAGATTCATCATCGTGTCGATGATGGTGTCGTCGCCATTCACTTGCCACGACGCGATGAGGTGAGTGGTGGGATTGTACATATCGGAAAGGCGCTGCGCGGCGCGCAGTGCACTCTCACGTTGCGCGGGCGCGTGGGTCAAGCCATATCCGAGTGAATCCGAGTAGAAATAAAGAAATCCAGTGTCGTGATTCTGCAACATTTCCTGACCGAACAGCGGCGCTCCCCAAAGCTCCGCCCAGCGGCGATATTTTTCATCCTTCGTGTGCTCATACATGCGCCACAATTCCGCCATCCAAAAACTTCCCGTCCAGTAATAGCCCTGCTGGGATTTCCATTCGCCGGTGGAATTGTTGCCCTCGGTGAAGTATCCGAGGCCTTTTCCGTACGTGACCGTTCCGGCAGGCGCGGCGGAAAGAATTGGCGCCCAGGTTTTTGCAGTGGCGTCAATTTCTGCGCGTAGCAGATCGATTGCTTGCGGAACTGTTTTCTTCGCACTGGCGACGAGAGTATCTGGCGGCGCTGATTGCGGGGCAGACGTTTGGGAGAGCGTCGTTACCGTCGCTGGAGCGCTCATGCGGCCGGCTTGGTGTTTCACTGCGTCAACAAACGCGGATTGCGTGGTGATTCCGTCTGGTGGCAAAACGTAGGACGACGCGGCGTCGCCCATCTCTTTCGAGTTTCCGTACCCGACGCGGCGATTGGTGCCTTCCTGATCCCACGCGGCCAGTACATACCAACTCGCGTGATGCGCGGCTAGTCCTATCTGAATGAGATGGTTCGCCGGATCATCTTTGACGGGCGTAGCCGGCGAAGCAGTCAGCACCGCCAATCCCAGATTCTGGCCGGGAACAGAAGTGTGTTGGTTTGGGCCGGGGATTACGACTTGTTCGCCCCAAGTAGCGAGCGACGTAACTTCGTCCGTGCGTTGCGCGGCGGAAAACATCGGCGCGATCGTGTCCAAACGGCGAAGCCCGGTGACGAAGGCAATGCCATCGCCGGAATTGTCGGTGAAAATTTCGTGCGTGAAGCCGCGCTCTCCGGCCCATTGCGTCATCCGCGAACGCAGCGTGACCGATTTGCCGGCGACGGACCAGCCGTCATATTCCACCTCGACGATCGAGCGCACCGGACCGGCGGAAATAATCCGCCACTTGCGTTCTTTGACGTCGGCCACCTTGACCAGTTTTCCATCCGCCCACGCGCCCACCGCGCCAACGCCCAGCGCGTCGCCCACATCATAAATGTCGCGCCCTTCGGGCGATTCATCGTGGTAGCCGTAGTCCGGCGTAGCGTACAGTTTCAGTTGCAGGGTCGGGCGGCGCTTTGCATATAGATCGATCGCGTTCCGCGCATCGAAATAAATGCGCCAGGCGTTTCGCTCGGATTCCCATCCCAGGCCTTCAAACTTCTTCGCGAACATGGCGTCGGTTCGCTGCGGATAATCACTGCGAAGCCGAAGAATGGAACTCCTGTCTCCGTAGCAAATGGAGACGATGCGCGTCTGGTTCGGCTTCAAGTCAATTTGAAAAACCAACTCATCCGCTTTGTTGTCTCCGTCCAGATCGTCCACCTGCGAAGGCAACTCCTGCGTTTCGAGTGTCACGGCATCTTCCGCGATTGTGGAAGCCCCGCTGGTGGTGACGATTACCGAAGCGGGCGCAAAATCGGGCGCAATTTTGCGCAAGGCCGGAATAGAAAGGACAACATCTTCAGCGTTTCGAGTGTGGCCGGTGGGATTCGTGACCGCGATTTTAATAACTTTAATGTGCGCCTGCGGATATGCGGGCGCTGAGAAAGCAACAACGAACAGAAACGGCGCGATTACCTTGAACAATTTTCGCATTCGATTCGAGCTCGTGATCTTTGCGCGCGGATTCTGCGAAGGCCCGCGCGCGTTAGACAATGTAATCTTCCCGGCAGGGCGTAAATACATCAACCACCACAGAGTCCTCAATCGCGGACGCGCCATGCTCGACGCCGCCCCGGACAACAAAGGTATCGCCCGCGCCGAGATCGAATGATTTGCCCTGCGAGTTCACACGAATTTTTCCGCTCACGATGTAAACGGCCTGATCGTGCGGGTGGCTGTGCATCGCTCCAGCCCAGCCTTTTATCATTTTGTGTTCGGCGACAAATAGTTTGTCGTTGTAAGCAAGCACGTTGCGCGTGAGTCCCGATTCAGGGCTTGAAGACTTCGCCTCAGCGTGCGTGGAGACGACGAGATCGGGGAAATCCGTAGTCGTTTTAGACATGAACGGTCAGCTCCTGATTTTTGCCGGTTCCAGTTGCCCGCTGGAGGCCGCCAGTTTTTCGCGCGCCTGCTTCACAAGTTGGATAAACTTTCGCGCATTCTCGGTAATGATTTCCGTATTCCCGGACTGCAACGCCAACGCTTGTACCAACTCGCCTCCGACGCCGAGTGCCGCGCAACCTGCGAGAATGAAATCAGCCGCAGCATTGAAATTCACACCGCCGGTGGGAACGAGCGGGACCTGCGGCAAGGGACCACGCAGAGCTTTTATGTAGGCCGGGCCGCCAAGCTGTCCACAGGGAAAAACTTTCACGAAGTCCGAGCCTGCTTTCCAGGCGGTGATTATTTCCGTGGGGGTAAGCGCCCCGGCGAACATCAGCTTGCCCGCCTTCGCGACGAAGTCCACTGTGGCGAGATCGAGTCCGGGGCTTACGATGAATTCCGCGCCGGCATCGATGCATTGGCGCGCGGTATCGGCGTCGAGCACGGTCCCCGCGCCGACCAGCACTTCGCCGCCCATGGTCTTGGCCACTTGGCGAATCGTTTCGATGGCGCCCGGCACGGTCATGGTGATCTCCGCGATAGGAATTCCGCCCAGGGAAATGGCGCGTACGGCAGACATGGCTTCAGCAAACGAAGATGCCCGCACCACGGGAATGATGCCAATTTCAAGAATGCGATTTCGTACCGCGTCTTTGTTCATCTTGCGTGCCTTTCCGCAACCGTTCGCGGGTCGTGAGTTTTAGGTCAGCGGCCCAGCCATCCGCCATCCACGGCCAAGACTTGTCCATGAACGTAATCACTTGTGGACGAACAGAGAAACACCGCGGCTCCTGCAAGATCGGCAGGTTCACCCCAGCGGCTCGCCGGAATGCGGTCCATAATTTGTTTGCTTCGTTGCGGATCGTTACGCAACGCTTCGGTGTTGTCGGTGACCATGTATCCGGGAGCGATGGCGTTCACGTTGATTCCCTTCGACGCCCATTCGTTCGCGAGGGCTTTCGTCAATTGCGCCACTCCGCCTTTCGCAGCGGCGTAAGAAGGCACAGTGACACCGCCTTGGAACGAAAGCAACGACGCGATGTTCACAATTTTTCCGCCACGCCCGCTTTTCAGCATGTGGACGCCCGCCAGGCGCGAGAGATGAAACACGGCGGTAAGATTTACAGCGATGACGTGATCCCAGTCTTCCTGCGAATGCTCGGCGGCGGGAGCGCGCCGGATGGTGCCGGCATTGTTGACGAGAATTTCGATGGAGCCAAGTTCACGAATTGTTTCCGCAATCAGGTGCGAACACGCGTTTGAATCGGAGAGATCGCCCGCAACGAAACACGTTTTTCTTCCCAGGGATTGCACTTCATCCATCAGTGCGTGCGGCGCCGCGCCTCGCGAATGAAAAGCGACGTTGGCGCCGGCCTGCGCCAGCGCGCGCGCGATGCCCGCGCCGAGTCCCTTATCGGAGCCGGTGACGAGCGCGTTTTTCCCATCGAGTCTGAATTTTTCGAGGATCAAGCGCGTCTCCGGCTCTATCGCGGCGGTCTTTTGCATTCGCACCGGTTCCTGAATTGCGCTGGGCGCCACGGCGATCTCTACTTCTTTGCTTTTCCCGCTTCCAGTCCTGAGCCGCCCTGATTGAATCCGGGCTGTACGTTTACCACCCCGAACTGACGGTCTTCCACTTCGCGATGCGCCGCCATCGCCCAAAGAAACGCGATGGGATGGCCGGGAACCGACACATTTGGATGGTACCCGCTGGGCATGAGCACAGCGTCGCCATCGCGCACCACCGTCACCAGTTCAGGATATTCCGTGTTGTTGTATACAAGCTGGATGCCGTAGGCAGGAGCAGGCATATCAAAATAAACGTACAGTTCCTCCAACATTTTGGCGTGCTCGTGCGGCGGCCAGCTTGTCCAGTTGCCGGGATCGGAGTGTGTGAATCCTGCCACCAGTCGTCCAGCTTCCACATTCTTCGCAATCACCATGTTCAGGTGTCGGGAAGAGCCGGCTCCGCCCGCATCGAACTTCATTCCAGGATCCTTTGAGATTTCCGCGTAACGGACAATCTGCAACGGATACTTCTTCTCCACGTCTGATGAGAACTCCGCGAGATCCACAGAGGAATCGGTCGAAACTTCGACGGACGAATCGCGCGGAATATAGATGGCGTCGTATTGGCCGAGCTTCACTTCGGAGCCAGCCGTCTTCACTGTAGCGTGACCCGAAAGACAAATCAGGCCGGTTTCACGGTTACCATTGGAAAAAGAAACTTTTGGCGTCGACGAATTCAGAATAATGCGGCCATAGGCCAGGTGCTTCATCGTGCTGTTTTCCGGACTGACCGAGATGTGACGTCCTGCGTGCGCGTTGGTCTTGCGGAAAACCATCTTGTCTATTAATGCTTGCTCTTGCGTGGACATTCCTGCTCCTTTTCTATTTCCCAATCAGGCCCGTGCTCACTCTTATGAAGCAGATTAGCCAGAAAAACAATACTCCAAGCGTTTCGGCGGTGCATCGCTGAAAAACGTATAACACGGATTTGTGAACTGCGGGTGGCCCGGAAAATGTTTGCTCTCCGGGCCACTGAATGGGTGCCCGCAACCTTCCGATGTCGCTAGAAAATTAAGCGGAGACCAAGTTGAATTTGCCGGGACGGGCCGGTAGTGTTCGGAGCGGTAAAGGCGCTCGTAATCACTCCAAACGTTGCTGAGGCCGGCTTCGCGCCGATAGTGGCTGGCGGACCGCTGGCTCCAGGCGTGCCGAGGTTCACCCAATTAAAAAGATTGGTGGCTTCAAAGCGCGTCTGAAGGGAAACATTTTCCCAGATCTTAAAGTTCCGGAAGAACGCCACATCCACCGCTTTGAAACCGGGACTATCCAACGTGTTCCGGCTCACATTGCCCTCTACACCGGCAGGATTCAGGACGAACGCGGCGGTGTTGAACCACATGGCCGCTCCAGCAGCCGTGCCACGATTTGCCGGCAGTACCGGGCTCACGCCAGCCACCGAATTCGGTCTGTCGTTTCCGCTTTGGCCGTCGAAGTTCTGGTCTTTGCCGCTGACCACGGTAAAAGGCAACCCGCTGTGGAAGGTTAAGATTGGGGAAAGAGACCAACCGTTTGCGACGGAGCGAACAAATTTGCTTCCGCCGTTGTAATAGTCAGGCTGCCAGATAAGCGAGGTCACGAAGTTGTGCCGCATATCGTCATCCGCGCGTCCCCGTTCCAATGGCAGCAAGTGGAAATCCTGTGGTATCTGTCCGGCCGCCGTCGGATTTGTGGTGTTGTTCTGCAGTTCGACGCTTTGCAGCGTCTTGCTGTATACGTAGAAGGAATTCAACGACAAGTGATGCGAAAACCTTTTTGCGGCTACGACCTGAAGGCCGTTATAGCTGGCTCTTTGATTGGATTGAACCTGAAAGATCGAGCCCAGAGTGCCAGTATCAAGCGGTCGACGGGCAAGCACGCTCGCCCCTGAACCGCTGCAACCGGCGGCCACTGGAAAACCACAAGACGTCGGGTAGTTCAGATCGGTCGCGAACGGCAGGTCGTGGCTATACTGGCCGACGAACGCCACCGTCAAGCTGAAATCTGAAGTGATTTGACGCTGCACAGAAACGTTCACTTGATAGGAATAGGGCCACTGGAAATTCGGCGCCACTCCAAAGATTGAACCACCGGGCACGATCTGGCCGGTGTAAGGGAACGGCAGGGTGGCAAACCCATTGTACGGATTGGTCAGCGTTGGACCGCCGCTCAGTGTCGTGCCGGTGAGTGTCGGCGGCGTGCCAGTGTTTGTGAAAGTCAGGCGTGTCGCGAACGGTTCAAAATTTGAAGTTGTGTTCCATTCGTTGCCGGAAACAATTCCGAAGAAAACTCCGCCACCGGCTCGAAATGAGGTCTTGCCGTTGCCCCATGGATCCCATGCGAGGCCGAAACGGGGGGAAACGTGCCTGTAGCGAACCGGTATGATTCCTCGGGTAATACCCGTATCGCCCGGAAACAGTTCGCCCAGAGGGGCCGTTGGATTTACCGTTGATTGGATTCCCGGCTCGAATGTGGATTCGCGATTCAGCCGGTCGGTGGGAGGCGTCTGCAGATCCCAGCGCACTCCGAAGTTGAGTGTCAGATTGGGGCGAACGCGGAAGTCGTCCTGAAGGAATAATCCAATATTCCAACTATCCGTGTGCGGCGTGATTGGAGAATCTTGCGAGATCGCGCTGGGCAATCCCAACTCGAAATCGGCCAGCGCGTTGCCCGTCGATTGTTTTCCTGAGCCGGAAAACGTGAACACGCCGTAGTTGTTCAGCAACGTCTGTTGAATATCTTTGTCGAGGGAAAGTTCAGCGCCGAAAGTAACCGTGTGTCGGTCATGCGTGGTGCTGCTGATATTTCGGATTGAATAGTAATTCGATCCGGCCAGCGGCCCGGCGATGGCCTGAGTCAAGGTGAAGAAACCTGTGACGGCTATTTGGGGCAATGCTGGCGTGCCCTGAATGTTGAAAAGATTTCCGGTGCCGCCCGCCAGAGTGCTCAATGCTCCAAGCGAAGTTGGGGGCAGGTCAGTTCGTCCGCCAAAGTTTCGCGTGTACGTCAAATACGTTTGGTTCACCATGGAGGGGTTCACCGTCCATGTATCGCTGACATTCACGTTCTGTTGCCGGAACGTGAAAGCCTGTTGCGACCAGGGAAGTTGCGTCCCTTCGGGAATCGAATTGATTCCCCCGATTTCAAAATAGCCGACGCTTAGCCTCTGGTTGCTCGTCAAGGCGTGGTCCCACTTCGCGAGGTATTGGTCGGTGTTGTAAGGATTGGAAATGAATCCAGACCACTGATTTGTGCCCACGTTCGCTGACGGAATGAAGTGATTGATGATGTACAACGCGGTCGGATCGATCACGTTGGATGGAATCATATTGCCGGTGAACGCCGGTCCGTTGACGATCGGATCTTTAATCGTGCTGTCCGCGCTGAAATTGCCTCCACGCTCCGCGGTCGTCGGCACTACCGCGCCATTCAGGAATGTGCTGGTCAATTGGCGCAGGCCCTCATACGAAAAGAAGAAAAAGTCTTTGTCCTTCCGGATTGGGCCGCCAAGGGTTCCGCCGTACTGGTTGCGGTGAAGCGGCGGCTTGATGCCGGTAGAATTGTTCCAGATGTTTGCGTTCAGCACGGTATCCCGATAGAAATCGAAGCCCGAGCCGTGCCATTGATTTGTGCCGGACTTTGTCACCACTGTTACGACGCCACCAGACGCCCGGCCAAATTGCGCGTTGTAATTATTCGTTTCTACCTGAAATTCCTGAATGGCGTCCGGATTCGGAAGAACGTTGCCGGTGTTCCGCAGTCCGGTCATGTTAATGCCGCCGTCCATGTAGTACGTAACCGAGCCCGCGCCGCCATCCACGCCGCCGTTAATTAGCGTGCGTTGTTCCGGGTAGCCCAAAACGATGCTGTTGGAGTTTGATTCGACGCCCGCCGTCAACGAAAGCAACGCGTAAACATTGCGGTTCACGATCGGCAGGTCCACGATCTCTTTGTTTTCCACCACACGCCCAACTTCCGCCGAGGTCGTGTTGATTACCGGCATTTCCGCTAACACGGTCACCGATTGGCTCACGTCACCCACTTCCAGCTTCGCATCCGAATGCGCGATGATGCCCACCTCGAGCACGATGCCGGTTTGAATGGACTTCTTGAATCCGGGTGCGGAAACCTCGATTCTGTAGTTTCCCAGCGGCATGAACTCGAGGCGATACTCGCCTTCCTCGTTAGTCGGGACTGTCCGCGCTTGATTCGTATCAACATTCGTCGCGGTCACTTGCGCTTTGGAAATCACCCCGCCATTCTTGTCAGCGACGGTTCCCAAGAGCGTGGTCGTCGGCGATTGCGCGAAGCTAGGCACGGCCACCCCAAGGCCGAGCACGACCAACGCGATTAGGAATACAACCGCAGCAGCACAGACACGGTGCAACCGCTTCACCCCTTCTTTATGAAACATAGACCTGCCTCCTTGATGCCTCACGGATGCGGTTTCCCCAACCCCGCATTCCGCCCTTGCCATACCGAAATGTGGTACGTCGTCTCAGTACAGTTTTGCCCCCAAAAAAACCGACCTTCGCGGGTCGGTTGATTCACATCTAGTGCTAACGAGATCCGGCTACTTTTGACATCAGTACATCCGTATTGTTCCCAAGTTCTTTCGAAAAGGCCTGAGCCGCGCGGACCAGTATTTCCGCGATTTCCGGAACCTTGCTCTTCGTTACTCGGGACGCCGGTCCAGATACGCTTATCGCTGCGACCGGACTTCCTTTTTGGTTCCGAACCGCCACCCCCACGCATCGGGCGCCTTCGTCATTCTCTTCGTCATCGATCGAATAGCCTCTGGAGTGGATCATTCTGAGCTCGTCCTTCAGAATCACAGGCGACGTTATCGTGTTCGGCGTTCTCGCTTTCATTTCGCAGCCCGCGATAATCGCATCCACTTCTGCTTCCGGTAGTTCCGCCATCATGGCCTTCCCGAGCGCCGTACAATAGGCTGGAAAGCGGTGTCCGACGTGAGCAGCAATGCGCAAATTCCTCTGGGGCTCTATCTTCGCGATATAGAGCACTTCACCTTTATCCATAACCGCAAAATTTACGGTCTCTTGCGTCTCGTGCTGAACGCGCGTCAGGTGCGGCAACGCCAGTTCACGCAAATCCAACGACGCGATCGCCTTCGATCCAAGCTCGAACAATTTGAGCCCCAATCGGTATCGACCGGTTTCCGGATTCTTATCCACCAAACGGTGTCCTTCCAAAACCATCATCAATCGATGCAGAGTGCTCTTGTGCAGGCCTAGGGCGATACAAAGTTCAGGTAGGCTGGAGTCTCCTTCGACGCTTCCCAGCACATCGAGGATCGCCAGTGCGCGATCCATTACCTGCAGCTTGTAAACAGGCGAAGGTGTCTTACTATGTGGCATGGCGCACCGCTATATGAACTAGATTCGCATTTCCTGTCAAGTGAAAAATATTCTGTACCGCGCAATGCCTCCCTGAGGGCAGAAAGGTCGACTGTGCGTTACCGATATCATTCGGCCGGGGTCGGCCAAAATATGCGCGCCGTTATTGGCCTGACGTTCCCATCATCCCGCGGTAGAACTCTTGCAAAGTGTAGAACGCTTTTTTCCGCTGCCCGCGATCGGAGATCAATCCTTTTCGGTTCATAAAATCCTGAATTCCCGGAAGCATGCGCCGAGGTGAATGAAAATCCATGAGCACCCATGGCGACATTCCTGCGAACGACGGTATCTGCGTCAACATCTTCAGCTGATGCTCATACATGCTAACTTGATATTCTTCCGTCCAAATTGCGTCTGCCGCGCCGTGGCTTCCGAATGGAGTCTCTGCTCCAAACTCGCTCACAATCAATGGTTTGTCATAAGGAATCGTCCATTTGGTGCGGTCAATATCCTCGAAAGTATCCTTGGTATACCATGCCATGTATTCATTCAATCCAATCACATCCAAAAATTCGGCAAGCGGATCCGCCAGCGTTCTCACATTCGGCGCGGGAATCACGACGTGATTCATCGCCGCTGCAATTAAGCGCGTGGAATCCAGTTTTCTCGCGTCGGCCACCAACACTTTCAGGAAGGTCAGCCGGGCCGGCGACACGGGAGTTTCATTTGCCACCGACCAAAACGCCACCGAGGCGCGATTGTGATCCCGGCTGATCATGTCCCGCAATTGATCTTCCGCGGCCTGCAGAGTGGCGGAATTCTCCCACGCCGTTTCCCAGTACACGGGAATCTCCGACCACACCAGCAAACCCATGCGGTCAGCCAGCCGCGTCATCGTTTCGTTATGAGGATAATGAGCCAGGCGCACAAAGTTGCAGTGCAGCTCCTTCACCCAGCCCAATAAAGTTTGATCGTCTTCCAGAGAGAAAGCTCTGCCGCCTCGAAACGGAGCTTCCTCGTGCATGGAAATGCCGCGCAGCAAAATCGGCTTGCCGTTCAGAAACAGCTTCGTCCCGCGAGCCTCAATGCTGCGGAATCCAATTTCATCGGTCACCGAATTGCCGCCCGCTGAAACTGAAACTTTGTAAAGTTTTGGATTTTCCGGCGACCACAGTTGGACGCTCGACGGAATCTGAAATTCTCCGTAGCCTTCGCTATTTGTCGAAATTGCCTTCTTGATCCCGGCCTCCGGGATCTCCAGCGTCACCTGCGAAGTCTGCGACGCGCCGTTCAGCCGCACCCAACCGGAAATCTCAGTCAGCGAGCCGCGCGTCAATTGCACGGCGTAGTCCTGGACAAATGTCTCCGGAACTTCCAGCAGCGAAACGTCGCGCGTCAATCCCCCATAATTCCAAAAATCAGTGTTCGCGCTCGGCACCGCATCCTTTGCCCGCTGACTGTTTACTTCGACCACGATAAAGTTTTCCCCCTCGCGCAGCGTATCCGTAACCTCGAAATTGAATGGTGTGAATCCTCCCTGGTGCTCACCGATTTTCTTTCCATTCAAATACGCAACGGTTTTGTAGTTGGCCGCGCCAAAATAAATAAACTGGCGGGCGTGCTCGCGTTTTTGGTAAGAAAACATCTTTCGATACCAGACCGGTCCTTCATAGAGAAACAAATCCGCTCGTTGCGAATTCCAATCGCCCGGCACATTCAAAACCGGCGAGGTGTCGAAGTCATACTCGACGCGATCGCGCTTGTCCTTCGGCTTCCTATTCTCGTAAAACCGCTCGCCAATCCCTGTCTCGTATGGGTCCACGATGGCATGCCACAGTCCATTCAGACTGACACTCGTTCGTCCCGGAATGTTTGCGATTAACGTCGAAGGGCTCTGCGCGCCAAATGCAGGCGCTGCGAAAGCACAAAGAAGTATCAAAATTCGCTTCATAAGCTCGTACCTCCGGATACCTTCCAAAACTTATAGCATTAAACTTCTTGCTAGAATAACGATTTTCTGTAAGAGTCGGCGGGTGTTTGCCCTGAATCATCGTGTGCATGCCCTTCGCAGCCCCACTCGTTTATGCTTATGGAGTCTTTATGAAAGCTAAATTTCGACGCCCCGCGGCAGTTTGGATTCTGATGTTTCTCTTCGTGCCCTGCGCCAGTCGTGCGCAAGAAATTCCCAAAGCCGCATGGACTCGCCCCATAGGTCTCCCCCTTGCCAACGCCGGCACAAAAAAGCTCGCCCTCCCCGCCGATCATATTGATGACGGCTTCTGGCAAGGCGCTCCGGTCGGCGGCATCGGTGCGGGAACTTTTTCACGAACATATCGCGGAGATTTTGCGCGTTGGCACATGAAAGCGGGCGTGCACAAATATCAAAGCGTTTACGCCAATCAGTTCGCCATGTTTCAAAAATCCGGAGGTGATTCCGAAGGCGTAGCACGTGTTCTATTTACAAATCATCCTGCAACTAAAGTACTCAGCAGTTGGGCTTGGGACTATCCCGTCGGCGCCGGAAATTATTCCGCGCTCTATCCGAAATCCTGGTTCGATTATCAGTGGGACAAATTCCCGGCGCACGTGACCATCGAACAATTCTCCCCCATCCTTCCCGATAATTATAAAGAGACCAGCTATCCCGTCGCCGTGTATCGCGTGCACGCCGAGAATCCCACAAGTAAAAATGTCACGGTCTCAGTTCTTCTTTCCTGGACGAACATGCTCGGATGGTTCCGCTCCGCTTCACACGATTTAAGCGGCCTGCTCAACGAAGGTAATCACAGCCATTTCGTCAGCACTCCGCTTGGCGCTTCCGGGACAATGAAGGGAATTGTGTTCGATCGCGAACGCGCCGGCGCCGTGCCAAATGAATGGGACGGCCAAATGATGATCGCCGCGCTGGAATCGCAGGGCGTCGAAGTCAGCTACCAAAGCACATTTCGTGCGAACGGAACCGGCAGCGAAGTCTGGACTCCATTCGCAAAAGATGGTCGTCTCGCAAACGACGATAATAATTGGGTCAGCAGCAGTGAACGTCAGGCCGGCGCTATCGCCATTCGATTCACGTTGCGGCCCGGCGAAAAACGTATCGTACCTCTAGTGATCGCCTGGGACACACCCGTCGCGGAATTCGGCGGGGGAAGAAAATGGTATCGCCGTTACACGGATTTTTACGGCACCTCCGGAAAAAACGTCACGAAAATCGCAAGCGACGGTTTGCTGAACTCCAAAAACTGGAGCGAAGCCATTGATCATTGGCAATCGCCCATCGTGAATGATGAGTTCAAGCCGCTCTGGTATCGCGGCATGTTATTCAATGAACTGTACGATCTCGCCGACGGTGGTTCTCTCTGGGGCCGTCCAGTTGGCTCCGACCCGAAAGCTCCCGCCACCTTCGGCTACATGGAATGTTTCGACTATCCTTATTACTCAACGCTCGATGTTTTATTTTACGGCTCCATGCCGCTCATAAAACTTTGGCCGGATATCGACAAGCAAATTTTGCGAGAGTTCGGCGAAACGGTTCCGCGCGAAGATTCTCAAAAAAATATTTGGGCCTGGAAAACGGAGCAAACCAACGAACTCACTCTGCGCGTCCGCAAAAATAAAGGCGCCGTCCCTCATGACCTCGGCGTCCCCAACGAAGATCCATTTTTCGCAGTGAATCAGTTCAATTGGCAGGACACCAACGGTTGGAAGGATTTGAATTCCAAGTTTGTCCTGATGGTCTATCGCGACTACGTTCTCACTGGCCGCAAAGACCTTGCTTTTCTAAAAGAAGAGTGGCCCGCCGTGAAACAGGCCATCACCTACTTGCAGCAATTCGATCACGGCAGCGGCATGCCCGAAGGCAGCGGATATCCCGACCAAACGTATGACACCTGGGTGGTGCGCGGCGACAGCGCCTACTCCGGCGGGCTATGGCTCGGCGCACTGCGCGCTTCGGAGGAAATGGCCAAGCTCGCTGGCGAACCCGCCGCCGCTCCTCATTATCACGAAATGTTTTTGAAAGCGCAGAAAAGCTACATCGGCAAATTGTGGAACGGCGAATATTTTCTGTACGACACGCAAAGCCAATATCGCGAAAACATTCAGGCCGATCAACTCGCCGGGCAGTGGTATGCCGACCTCATCGGCCTCGGCGATCTCGTGCCCAAGGAAATGCGCCATAGCGCTTTGCAGAAAATTTATTCCTTCAACGTCATGAAATTTTCCAACGGAGAAATGGGCGCTGTGAACGGCATCGCCCCCGATGGCTCACTCGTTCAAACTAACGAACAAGTCCAGGAAGTTTGGACCGGCACAACTTTCGGCGTGGCGGCTCTGATGCTTTCCGAAGGAATGAAAGACGAAGCCTATCGCACCGCCTGGGGCATTTATCACGTGGTTTTCGAGACGAAGGGATACTGGTTTCGTACACCCGAGTCCTGGGACATCACCGGAAATTACCGCGCGTCAATGTATATGCGCCCAGGCGCAATCTGGGCGCTCGAACTCACACACGCCGCCGAAGATAATTTAGCGGCAAAAACAAAACAGAAAACTCCTTAATCAATGCGTTGTCGATTCAGGTTTTGCTTGGCAGGGATGCTGGGTGTTTCTGCTGATATGTGAGTGGCGCGGCTTCGAAAGCCGCGCAGAGTAATTCGAAGGCTCGCGAAGGCAAGCACCGGTTCTCAGCGCTTTGAAACTAATTCGGCTTCGTCCCGGTCTTCCTGCAGCAATTGAGCGCGCGGCTCAGCCGTGGATTTCCTCACCACAAATTCCGGCTCAATCGCAATTTCGTGCACATACTCATCGCGGTTCTCGATTCGGTCAAGCAATGTCCGCGCCGCGATCTCGCCCATCTTTTCCAAAGGCTGGCGCACCGTGGTCAGCGCGGGATTGCAATACGCCGCGCTAAGAATATCGTCGAATCCCACCACGGAGATATCCTCCGGCACGCGCAGCCCCGCTTCGTGAATCGCGCGAATCGCGCCGATCGCCAGATTGTCGTTGTACGCGAACAGCGCCGTGAAAGGCGCCTCGCGCGAAAGCAATTGCTTCGCGCACGGATATCCCAGCTCCGGCGACGCCGTGTCGCCTTCCACTTTCAGCGTCAGTTCCGGTTTCACCTGAATATTCAACAAGCGGCACACCTGCAAGATGGACTTCCAGCGGTCCTCGCTATCCGAGCTGCTGGCCGGTCCTTTCATAAACGCGATTTCTTTGTGCCCCAATTCCTTTAAGTGTTTCAGCGCCATCAGGGCCGCGGTGCGGTGATCCAGTACTATATTTGTGACGCCCTTCAGTCGCTTGTGCCCGGCAACCGCAACCGTTGGTAGTGGCGGCGCCTGCGTGATGCAAGTATCCACGGTAATGAATCCTTCCACGCCTCGTTCCTGCAATATATGGGAATATGATTCCAAAAGTTTCGGGTCGTGGCGGTGCGCCACCGTCAAGAAAAAGAAACCGTTTTGCCGCAGAAACTTTTCAATCCCGCTGATTACCATCGATCCGTACGCGTCTCCGATTTCCTCGGTGATCACTCCGATGGTGAACGTGCGCTTCACTCGCAGAGTGCGCGCAAAAAAGTTGGGACGATAATTCAATTCCCGCGCAGCGGCAAGTATCCGGTCCTTGGTGCGCTGCGGGAAGGAATTCGATGCCGCCGACTTATTCAGCACAGCGGAAACTGTTCCGGGTGTAAAGCCTACATGATCCGCGACCGCCTTCAGCGTTACCGCGTGGGTATTCTTGGAGTTCTTGATTGGTCGGGGCATTTCCTTGTCTCCTCAGTATTTCCACGATAAACAGCGGTTTTAGTCACACCCCCGCCCGGAACCGCGGCGCCCCAGCCGGGAGGTTCCGCTCGGACGGCGTATTCTAGCGCACTTGACGCTAGAGCGTACCAGACTAATTGAACAAGCCGTCAAAAAATCAATACAATATCGTTATTTTTTGCTTGACAAGACTATGCCACATGGCGCTAAATCTCGCAAAGCGGAAGATTGGCTTAAAAAAATCGTTATTCTATTGACAGGATTCACGGATACACGCTGGCTGATTAGTTTCTAACTTGTGGCAGCCTGGCACGACAGTGAACCTTGGGCGCACTGCAAAAAAGATGCATCGGAACAATGAAACCGATACACCTGTTGCAGTTTCGGGGGATTAGAACGGATCGAAAAAACTATCGTCTTGGGGAGGCGACCGTGCGTGTTCGTTTCAATCTAAGCAGAATTTTGGCGGTGGTGTTTGGGCTTTTGCTCTTGACCCTCGCAGTTCAGCAAGCGCATTCGCAAGACATCTTCGGCACCATCAACGGCACCGTCACGGATAAATCCGGCGGCGTCGTGGCTAACGCCAAAGTCACCATCACCAGCGAAGATACTGGACTGTCACAACACCTTACGGCCAACGACCAAGGGTACTTCGTGGCCGAAAGCCTTCCTGTGGGAACATACACGGTCACTATCGACCAGGCGAACTTCAAGACCACCAAGAAGACAGGAAACGTCCTCGTGGCCGGCGGCCACCTGACCGTGAACATCTCGCTCGAAGTCGGCACCGCCACCGAAATCATTGAGGTCACTGGCACGGGCGTGGCCATCAATACCACTTCCTCTGAGCTCTCGCGAACCGTGGACGCCAAGGAGATTGCCACCCGCTCTCTCAACGAGCGCAATTACGTCCAACTCATCACCTTGGTTCCCGGAGCAGTACTCACCTCCTTCGACCAGACCGCCTTCACCACCGGAATGTCCATCGCTCCTGCAAATATCAATGGCGTCCGCACCGACGCCAACCTCGTGACGGTGGACGGCGGATTCAACATGGACGCCGGATCAAACGGCACTCAGCTCAACAACGTCGGCATCGATTTCATTCAGGAAGTGAACGTCCAAACATCGAACTATTCCGCGGAATACGGCCGCAGCTTCGGTTCCTCCATCGACGTGGTAACCAAGAGCGGCGGTGATAAATTTCATGGCACCCTATTTGAGTACGGACGCAATCAGGATTTCGACGCAAAGCCCGCGTTTTCCAACAAACTCGAACTTCGTTATAACGATTTTGGCGGAGACGTCGGTGGTTGGATCATCAAGAAGAAATTGTTTTTCTTTGGAGGTGTCGAAGCCAAGCGGCTGGTCCTTCCCGGTGACGGTCCGTCGAAGCCGCTCACTCTTCCCACTACTCCTGAACTAATCGGCAACTTTGGTGATACAGGCCTCACGCTCACTGCACGAGGTACCGTCACAGCAGCCTCCGGATGTATCGGTACTTATTCCGGCGGCGCGGGCGATGTGAACCCGGCCGACTTTGTTCCCAACACCGCAACGGGGACGGGCAGTGCTCTAAACCCCGCGTGCATTTCGTCCGGCGGCAAGGCCATCTCGAACATTTATAAGCTGTTGGAGACTCCCGGAGCTAGCCCGGAATCGGCCTCGTCATTCACCAATGCGGCTACTGCGAATAATGCGCAATTCGCGCCGGTTACGCCGCAGAACTGGTCAGAATATATCGGTCGAGTTGACTATCACCCCAACGACCGCCACACCATTTATTTCCGAGCTCTTTACGACCACCTCATTCTCGTAGATCCGTTCGGTCCCTTCTCTCCGGGCGGAGCGTTGCCGACGTCACCGCAACTCCGTATTCGTCCCGGATATAGCTTTCAGCTTGGCGACGTCTGGACAATTTCCTCTCACGTCGTGAACGAAGTGAAGTTCACCGCCGCTTGGAACAAACAACGCATTCCGCCTACCGGAAATTTGTGGCAGCAATCCACATATGGTTTCACCAGCACCAATTACGTGGAACCATTCCCCGGCGTCGGTCCTTTCCCCACAGGAATTCCTTCGGGCACCTACTCAGGAACCTGTCCGTTAACGGCGTGTCCGGCGGAATTTCTTGGCCCGTACGAATTCCTCCTCGCGCCAACCGTGGATATCTCTCCGGTCGACAACGTTTCCTGGCAGGTCAGGAATCACACCATTAAGTTCGGCGTCAGTTTCGCGCGTAATCGCAAGGATCAAAACTCCCGTACCGACGCCCCGCAGGGTCAGTTGAATTTTAACTATGGCAATCCCGGCGCCCCAGTCAATCCGAATTCCACTGGCGACCAGTTTGCCGATTCTCTTCTGGGAAATTACAACAGTCTCTCTCAGTTTTCGGGCGATCCCATCGGGCATTATCGATACAACGATTGGGGTTCCTACATTCAGGATAACTGGAGAGTCACGCGAAGGTTGAGCCTGGAATTTGGCGTCCGTGTTGATTACACCGTGCCTTACTACACACAGGGCAACAACGCCGTGAACTTTGACCCGAGCCTCTACGTTCCGATTCCGGGCTTGACGATTAGCGGTGGCAGCATTGCTCCCAACATTCCATCCGCCCCGGTCGGCTCTGGTCTGGTTTTCGATTGTCCTCCAACATCCACCACCCCCGGCGCGTGTAATCCCGGTGCCGGTGGCGGCGGATACGTGATAACAGGCCTCGTGCGTCCCGGCGGCGTCCCCGCGGACCAACTCGGGCGAGTGCCGAACGGCAACAGTCCTTTTGTGCTCGCTGTTCCTGCCGGTGCGCAGCGGGGCTTCTACAAGCCCGAAGTCACACCAGCACCGAGGGTTGGTATAGCCTGGACTCCGTTCGGCGATAGGACTGTGATTCGCGCCGGTGCGGGATTGTACTTTGACCGGCCCGAAGGCAACATCATCTTTGGCCAAACAGGTCTCGTGCCGTTCTTGCAGCAAGTGAACTTCCTTGCGGGCAATATCGGAGCGCTTCCTGCTTCCGGCGCGGCTCCTACGATCTTCGGAGTTAGTGCCATCAGTCCAAATCTGGTCGTAGCCCGGGTTGTCTCCTACAGTCTCAGCATTCAGCACGAATTTCGCGGCGGCATTATGGTGCAGGCCGCGTACGTCGGCAACGAAGCGCGGCATCTGCTTCGTGAGCCGAACATCAATGTCCCATCATTTGCAACGGCTGCGGCTGCGGTGGCTGCGGCAGCCCCCAACCCCGTCACCATTAATCAGGTTCGTCCGTTCCTGGGCTACACTGACATCTCCCAGTTCCTGAGCGACGGCACCTCCAACTACAACGCCTTCCAACTTTCAGCCAGCAAGACGAAGGGCTTCTTTACCGTTCAAGCCAGTTACACCTACGCGAATGCTCTCGGTAACGCCAACGGTCTGAATGACAATCCGGAGCCGGAATGCGCTATCACTTGCATCGGTCCCGCGGGCCACTTAATCACCTGGAAGCAGTACGACTATGGCCCGTTGTCATTCGATATCAGAAAGACTTTCGTTGTTTCGTACACCTTAACTGAGCCGTGGTTTAAGAATCGCAGAGGCGTCACCGGCGAGATCATTTCGGGATGGTCACTATCCGGAATCACGCGGGCACAGTCCGGTTTTCCGCTCACC
>Ga0210410_10001281_pt1 | contig 23920 bp, 22 predicted proteins | sample IncBWC4MmetaG_FD_161058 | JGI IMG/M metagenome (GOLD analysis project Ga0210410, IMG submission 161058) | Forest soil microbial communities from Barre Woods Harvard Forest LTER site, Petersham, Massachusetts, United States - Inc-BW-C-4-M | ecosystem: Environmental > Terrestrial > Soil >... | reverse complement strand
CCGCAAAACCATCCATCTCTGGCATCTGCACATCCAGGTAGACCAGGTCGGGTCCGGTTCGCTCGATCGCGGCCACGGCTTGCTTTCCATCTGCACATTCGCCGACAACTTCGATTTCCTCGTCGTTACCAAGGAGAGTGCGGATGCGTTCCCGGCCTAGAGGTTCGTCATCCACAATGAGTGTGCGGATTTTCAACCGCGTTCTCCATCTTGCCTGGAGGCACTGGACGGCATCATACGAAACGGAAAAGCCAGTTTCACCGTCAAGCCGCCTTCCGCGGCGTTGCTCATTTCGAAAGTTTGCTCTTTGCCGTAAAGCTTCTCCAGTCTTTCTCGCGTGCTCGAAATCCCAATGCCATTGTTTGAAGCCGCTGTCGGCCGGATTCCGGGACCATCATCTTTCACTTCGAGGACAAGCATCCCGCTTACCCGCGCAGCTCGCACAATGACGCAGCCCGGCGACGACCGGACTGCAATCCCGTACCGAATTGCATTCTCCACCAGCGGTTGAAGGATGAGGTAAGGGGTGTTGGCATCGAGCGTCTCGGGAGCGACCTCGATCCGAACCACCAGCCGGTCGGAGAATCGAGTTTTCTCGATTTCCAGATAGCGTTCCAGGAATTCCAGCTCTTGCGCCAGCGGAACTTCTTGAACGCCGATGTTGTCCAGCGTAAGCCGCAATAGGTCGCTCAGCCGCGCGGTCATCCGGTCGGCGGCATCGGGATCCTTGTGAATCAGAGTTGCGATCGAATTCAGAGTGTTGAACAAGAAGTGGGGATGGAGTTGCATGCGCAGCGCTTGCAGTTGAGCTTGTGCCAGTTGAGCGCTGAGTTGCGCCGACCGAAGCTCTCCTTGCCGGTAGCGCTGGTAGTAAAGATATCCCTGAGTTGCCCCGACCAGAATTGAGTACGTCAGCAAATTCCCGTGGAACACGTAGGCCAACGATATGCCACCGGGAAGGCCCAGGATATAGTGCCGGGAGAGATTGTCCAACCACCATTTCAGGAGCGCAATGCCCACGCCAGCCATCAAATGCACAACCGCACTTCGCGCCCAATGCTCCCGCTCCAGCGGGAACCGGCGCCCCAGCCAGATGATTCCCGGCGCCAGCAATCCCCACAAATACCAGTCGGCTAGATTGAGCTTCAGAATAATTCCGAGGTGGGCTTGCCCTCCGGAATACTTGTACGAGAGATAAGTCTGGCTGGCGAAGAACAGTCCCACACAGGTCCATCCCACAAAAACCAGGACCCACCGCAACCACCGCCGCCGCAACATGGACCTGATTCTCCCACGTCCACGTCATTCAGGAAAGGTGGGCGTTCATGCAAGCATGGACGCCCACGTATTCAAGGGCCTAAGCGCTCGCCTTTGCAATGGATTCCTCGAGCACATCCATGGCGACGTCGGTTTCCTCTTTGGTGACGATGAGCGGCGGCGCGATGCGGATGGTGCTCGGACCGCAGCCCAGGAAAAGAATGCCGCGCTCGAAGGCCAGTTCGATGATGCGATCGCGTTCGGCGGCGGCATACTCTTTGGTCTTCTTGTCTTTAACGATCTCGACCCCAATCATCAGCCCGCGGCCGCGAACATCGCCGACCAGTTTGTGCTTGCCAGGCCAGGCCGCCATGCGCTTCAGCATGTGGTTGCCGACTTCGGTTGCATGTTGTACCAGACCCTCGCGCTCGATCACATCGAGCGTCGCCAGCGCTGCCGCGTTGCACACCGGGTTGCCTCCAAAGGTGGACGCGTGCGAGCCGGGAACCCAGTCCATGATTTCGGCTTTGCTGATGGTGATGCCGAGGGGCATGCCCGAGGCGATGCCTTTTGCCGAACAAACGATGTCGGGCTGCACGCCGGTGTGTTCGATGGCCCACCATTTGCCGGTGCGTCCGACGCCGCTTTGAACCTCGTCCGCCACCAGCAAAATGCCGTGACGGTCGCAGATGCGACGGAGTTCCTGCATGAAGACGGTGGGAGCGATTACGTATCCGCCTTCGCCCTGCACCGGCTCGACGAAGATCGCGGCTACTTCCTCGGGGGCAAGCGTGGTTTTGAAAAGCTTGTCTTCGATGAAACGAGCGCAGCCCAGCGCGAAGGCTTCGGCATCCTGCGGCCCGCCTTCGCATCCGCGATAAACGTCCGGGTAACGAATGTGCGTCACTCCCGGCACCAGGGGGCCGAAGCGGCGCTTCTGCTGCGGTTTTGAGGCGGTCAGCGAAAGCGCTCCCATGGTGCGTCCGTGGAACGCGCCATAGAATGCGATCACATTCTGGCGTTTGGTGTGATAGCGGGCAAGTTTGAGGGCGCACTCGATGGCTTCCGTCCCCGAGTTGCCGTAGTAGATTTTGTGCGGGCCGGGCATGGGCGCAATCTTCGAGAGTCGCTCCGCTAGAGTCACCATGCTCTCGTAATAGAAATCGGTGCCGGACATGTGAATCAGTTCGGCCGCCTGCTTCTGAATCGCCGCGACCACATGGGGATGGCAGTGGCCGGTCGAGGTGACGGCGATGCCGGCGGAAAAGTCGAAGAATTCATTTCCGTCTACATCCGTAACCACAATGCCGCGCCCGTGCTTTGCGACCAGCGGATAAGACCGCGTGTACGACGGTGAAATGTATTTGCTATCGCCTTCCAGAACGCGTTTCGCATTCGGGCCAGGCAGTGCGGTCTTAATCTTGGGACCGATAAGAGTCTGGGTTGACATGGGATCCTCCAAAATGGTCGTTGGTCGTTCGTCTTTGGTCGTTGGCCTTGAGGCGTTATCCCTGAGCAAGCGGCTTTGAGCCGTAAAGCCAGAATCAAACGAGGAGGATGGGAGAACTAGTCGCTACCGAATAGGCTGGGACGCGCCTGCGAGGGTAGTACCGCGAGATAGCGGCGCGGGCACACCAGAAAATGGAGCCAGCACGAATTGGGACTTTGGCGGCGCATCGGAAGTCATTCCGCAAACATTATAGCGCGCCTTGCGCGACGGCGTAACCCCCGTTCGGTCCATGTCCATTGGTGATCGCACAGTACCGGTATAAATTCCCCGGTACAGTTTCAAATATCTCGCATCTCGACTCAAGTTTTGTGTGTCTGATACGTATCACCGGGGGAGAATCCCATGAACAACGCCCAGCACCAGAGCCGGTTTGCCGTGATAGTTGCCTTTGGGCTGGTGTATTTTTTTTGGGGCTCGACCTATCTGGCGATTGGCATCGCGGTGGAACACATTCCACCGGCGCTTATGTGCGGGTTGCGTTTCCTGACCGCCGGTGTGTTCATGCTGGCATTTTGCGGCTTGCGCGGGCGAAACATCCGCTACAGCCTGCGCCAGTTAGGACAAATGGCGACGGTGGGCGTGCTTTTGCTCATGGGAGGCAATCTCACCCTTTCCTATTCGGAGCAACACATCGGGTCGGGCCTGGCGGCGTTGATCGTGGCCAGCATCCCGCTCTGGTTCCTGGTGCTGGACGGGCTATTGCTCGGCGACCATCATGTTTCGCCGCGTGCGAAAGCCGGGCTTGGCTTGGGGATTGCCGGGCTGGCCGTGCTGTTGTGGCCGGATCTGACCACCACGACTTCGTTTGGGCGGGAACAGCTTTGGGCCTCGATCAACCTGGTGGGCGGATCGTTTAGCTGGGCCCTGGGCTCGGTGCTGGCCAAGCGCTGGAAATCGGCGGACGTCGATCCGTTCTCGGCGACCGCCTGGCAGATGGTCGCCGCGGGTTTGGGGAATCTGCTGTTCGCCACTGCTGACGGAGATTTTTCGCGAGTAGTGTGGACACCACGCGGGGTCGGCGCTGTTGTGTATCTGGTGGTTTGCGGATCGTGGATTGGTTATACCGCATACATCTGGCTACTGAACCATGTGCCCACCGCCAAGGTTTCCACCTACGCGTACGTGAACCCGGTGGTAGCAGTCTTTCTGGGCTGGCTGGTGCTGCACGAGCGCGTGGACGGCTACATCCTCACCGGCAGCGCGATCGTGGTTGCCGCGGTGATCTTGGTGACTAGCGCCCAGGTGACAAAGAAACCCACGCTGGAGGCGGTGGTCGAAGCGGCAGGAGATTAGGTTTCGACAAGCGAGATTGCGGCAACACCGGCTTTCACCCAACTCCGACCTTGCGTTCAGCTCCACAAACGGTGCACAATAACGGCAGGTACTCGGTTACTTGCGGTGGTTACTTCTGTCGCCTGGAAGAAAGATGCGCACTTTCCTCCGCTGCCGGGCATCTAAACAGTTGTGAAAAAGTAGTGGCTTCAACATCCCCGCCGGTTGGGCGCGGCGTAGTTCCGAACGTCGCGTAGTGAATCGACTGGAGCCGCTGGAAGCTTTCAACATCCCCGTTCCGGAAGGAATGCTTAGTGATCCGGCAGGTGAGAACCCTTGCCGCTACGCGGGCATCTCCGGAGCTGAAGGCGAGATATGACAATGGCTACCGCAGCATCCGTTTGCAGTCTGGAAAACTACCTCGTCCTGCCCGACCACACCATGGACGAACGCATCGCCGCCGCCCGCGAGGCTTTGGGCCGCGACTGCGTGATTCTCGGACATCACTATCAACGCGACGAGGTCATTCGCTTCGCCGACCTTCGCGGAGACTCCTACAAGCTGGCGCAACAGGCCGCGCGTGCCGGGGGAAGGTACATCGTTTTCTGCGGTGTACATTTCATGGCGGAAAGCGCCGACATTTTGAGCCGCCCCGGCCAAGTGACGATCCTGCCCGATCTGAATGCCGGCTGCTCTATGGCCGACATGGCGGAGATTACTCAGGTTGAGAACTGCTGGGAGCAGCTCATTGCCGCCGGATTGACCTCCGACGCCGGCGAGGGCATCACGCCAATCACCTACATGAATTCCACTGCCGCCATTAAAGCCTTCTGCGGAGAGCGTGGCGGCGTAGTTTGCACATCGTCCAATGCTCCGGGCGCATTTCAGTGGGGGTTCGCGAAGACTCCCAAACTTCTGTTTCTTCCCGACCAGCACCTCGGCCGCAATACTGGTTTTAATCTCGGAATTCCGCTGAGCGAAATGGTCGTCTGGGATCCCTACCTGATCAACGGCGGCCTGACTCCGGAGCGGCTGCGGGCAGCGAAAGTGATTCTCTGGAAAGGCCACTGCTCGGTCCACCAGCGCTTCCTGCCCGAACACGTGGACAGCGTCCGCGCCAAATACCCCGGCATTCGCGTGATCGCGCATCCTGAATGCCGCTGGGAAGTCTGCCAGAAAGCCGATGGCATCGGCTCGACCGAAGGCCTGTTGAAGATCATTCGCGACTCGGCGCCCGGAACCATCTTTGCGGTGGGCACGGAAATCCATCTGGTCAACCGCATGGGCAAGGAATTCGCCGTGGAAGGGAAGAAGGTCATCACGCTCGACGACTCCGGCTGCCTGTGTACGACCATGTTCCGCATCTCGCCGCAACATCTGTGCTGGGTCCTGGAGAACCTGGTCGAAGGCAACATCGTGAACCAGATCAAAGTGAAGGACGACGTGAAACACTGGGCGCGGGTGGCGCTGGATAGAATGCTTGAGATTCAGTAGCGGTCGTTGGCAAGAACCAAGCGTGGACACCTCTCCGTTGTGCGTCTTGATTGCATCCGTGTTTCAGCTAACGACCAGCGACCAATGACCAACGACGGCAGCTCCATGCCGGTGTTAAAATAGCCCCATACCTCTATGGCCGACCGCACCTTCACCCTTGAAGAGGCTCAATCTCTCTTACCCGTGCTGGAATCCTTGCTGCGCACTGCCATCGACGGCAAGAAGCTGATCGAGGCGGTGGATACCGAACTTCAGGAACTCGCGCACCGCGTTTTTCTGCGTGGTGGACTGCTGGTGAATGTGGTGCACATGGCTCGCCGCAAGGCCGAGCGCGAAAAGACCATCCCGCGCGTGAAAGACGCCCTGGCGGAAATCGATGCCACCGGCGTCCAGGTAAAAGATCTCGATATCGGACTGCTCGACTTCCCCTGCAAGGTTGACGGCCAGACCATCCTGCTCTGCTGGAAGCTGGGAGAGGCGGGGATTACGCACTGGCACGACACCAGCGAAGGCTTCGCCGGCCGAAAGCCGATTGACGAGAAGATCAGCAAAGCGAAGAAGGCGAACTGAAGAGGCAGTCAGCACTCAGCACTTAGCATTCAGCCAACAACGACTTGTCCACACCCGTACCGCCTGCCGACTGAGTGCTAAATGCTGACTGCTGAATGCTTCCCTCCAAAATTTAATCCGCAACTCTTGCCTCGCTCTGGCGTTCTTACTTTGGCGCTTCGTAGCGGGAGAGGTACCGTCGTGCACGTGAGTGTGCAAGGTCCGGAATCTTCTCTGCTACAATTTAGTGGCGCCGCTTGTGGACTGCCAGGACAGGCGGTCTATCCGAGGGCCTTCCTAACATGCTGAGCGGTAAGAAAAAACTGCAACTGGCCGGTGGATTTGCCGCCCTTCTCTGCTTCGCCGCAGCCGTGGGGTGTGGGAGCTTTTTCGTCGATCCGACCTTGACCAGCCTGGCGATTACGCCCGCCACGTTCTCGATGCAGACCGTCGGGCAAACCCAGCAATTGACTGCTACCGGAACATTTAACGACGGCAGCACCCAGAATCTCACCGGCTCCTCGACGTGGACCAGTTCGGATGTGACGATAGCGAAGGTCAGCAAAACCGGCCTGGTCACGGCGATGACCTCAAGCACCGGTACCGCAACCATTACCGCGACCAACACCTCCAAAAGTGGCGCGGTGAGCGGGACGGCGACCGCAACCATCGGTGCGTCGACTGGGACGATTACAGTCACGTGCACGTCGTGTACGGGCAACACGATCAGCATTGCTACTAATGCCGGCGCAGCAGTAATCTTCGCTGCCGATCAGAACGGCACCGACGTCACCGGTCAAGCCACTTGGAGCTCTAGTAATTCTTCGATCATTACCAATCCCAGTGCGGGCAGCGCGAGTTTAGGTGGTAGCACGGGGAACGTCACGATCACCGCGAGTTATTTAGGCGCAAGCGGGAACGTTGTAATCACTGTGACTCAGTAATGCTCATTCCGGCCGCGCCGTTCAAGTGCAGCCAGAATCGCGAATGGCCGGGCCGTTCCAAAACGGAACAAACCTCAACAAGTCCCGCTGCTACCGCAAACAACTTTGTGCGCTCGTGCGCGGCGTCATGAAACCACAGCGTGGCAGTACGACAGATGGCAAAGCGCATGCCGTGATGCCTTATCTCCGGTATCATTGACAACATTCCCGTAGAGCAAGATCCGGACGGCTACCCCATGTCTGACATCCGCTGTATCGGCATTTGTACCGGAGGCGGCGATGCCCCCGGCCTGAATGCGGTCATTCGCGCGGCTGTCAAATCTGCCATTCTAAAGTACAAATGGAAAGTCATCGGCATTCCCGACGGCTTCGATGGCCTGATCTGGCCGGAAAAATCGCGCCCCCTCACACTCAGAGACGTTAGCGGAATTCTGCCCCGTGGCGGCACCATCCTCGGCACCACCAATCGCGGCAACCCCTTCCACTATTGCACTATCGAGAACGGCGTGGAGGTCATTCGCGATATTTCCGACGAAGTCATCGCCAACTCGCGCAAGCTCGGAATTGACGGCGTGATCAGCATCGGTGGCGACGGTTCGCAGACCATCGCGCTACAGCTTTTTAAGAAGGGCATGAACATCGTGGGCGTGCCCAAAACCATCGACAACGATCTTTCCGCCACCGAGGTGACATTCGGTTTCGATACCGCCCTGGTGACCGCCACGGACGCGGTCGACAAGATTCACACTACCGCCGAGTCGCACCATCGCATCATGGTGGTCGAAGTCATGGGACGAGACGCGGGCTGGATCGCGCTAGAAGCCGGCATCGCCGGGGGCGCTCACGTCATCCTGATTCCCGAGATTCCGTTCAGCATTCAAAAGATCTGCGAGCACGTTGCTTTGCGAGAATCCTATGGCAAGCGCTTTACCATTATCGTGGTGGCGGAAGGCGTCAAGCTGCCTGTGGAATGGGCGGAAAACCGTCGTACCGGCTCCGTCGGCAATCGCATCGGCGATTCCGTCGCCACCGGCACGAAGAAGGACGTGCGGGTTAGCGTGCTCGGGCACATTCAGCGCGGCGGATCGCCGACGCCGTTTGACCGCATCCTGGCCACTCGTTTCGGTGTGGCCGCGGTTGATCTGATCGCCGAAGGCGGATTCGGCAAAATGGCCTGCCTGCGCAGTGAGCGAATCGAAGCGGTCAGCATCGCCGACGCCGTCGGGAGATTGAAAACCGTGGACCCTCACGGACAAATCGTGAACACCGCCCGCGCCATCGGAATCAGCTTCGGCGACTGAAAGTGTTTCTCTGCGTTCTCCGCGGAGGTTCTCAGCGTCGTCTGCGATTCAAGATTTCGAACTCTCCCTGCGCTATAGTGTTTCCTGATCCCTGTGAAAACCAGTTGGCGATTCCCGTGGCTCCTGCTCTTTTTCATGTCGGCACTCCTGCTCGCCGCCTGTGGTCATGGGCGGGGCCGCGTACAGGAGATCGCATACGTCTCCGCGCCACAGGCTATTCTTCGCGACCACGTCTCCGCGGTCTTCAGTAAGACTGGTGTAGTGAAAAACGGGGAGCGCGTTCAGCTCCTTGAGCGCGAACGGCGCTTTGCCCGAGTGCGCACGGCGAGCGGCGCGGAAGGCTGGATGGAACAGCGCTCTCTGGTTCCGCAAACGGTCTACGACGGATTTCAGAGGCTGGCGCAGCAGCAACAGAACGCCCCGCTCCAGGCCACGGGCACGACCCGCAACGACACCAATATTCACCTCGATCCTGGCCGCGAGACCGAGCATCTGTATCAGTTGAACCAGAGCGCCAAAGTTTCTATTCTGAAGCGCGCCACCGCCGAGAAAACGTTGCCGGGCTCGATCCCCAAACTAGCGAGCGTTGCCACCAATGACTCGTCCAAGGCAGCAACGCCTCCGATGGAAGACTGGTGGCTCATCCGCGATCCAGAGGGGCACATCGGCTGGGTGCTGGCTCGCATGGTTGATCTGGATGTGCCGCTTGAGATTGCGCAGTATGCCGAAGGTCAACGGACCGTCGCCTTCTTTGTCTTGAATCAAGTGGCCGACGGAGACAAGAAGGTTTCGCAGTATCTGGTAGTACTCACTGAACCCAAGGATGGCTTACCCTTCGACTACAACCAGGTCCGTGTCTTCACCTGGAACGTGAAACGGCATCGCTATGAGACCGCCTACCGCGAGCACAATCTCAACGGAGTCCTGCCGGTAACGGTTTCGCAGGAAAGTTTCGATCAGGAAGGAACGCTGCCGGTTTTCATCCTGCAGGTGAAGGACGACAACGGCAACCTGAGCCGGCGCAAGTACAAAATGAATACGCCGATTGTGCGCCGCGTCCTGGCGCCCGGAGAGGCAAAAGCACCCTCCACAACGAAGCCCCGGCATCACCGAAAGCCGTCGTAGCGCCGCCGTCCCGGCGCTACCAAAATGACAACCGTGGTATAAATTTCCTAAATGACGAGCATTCGCCAAGGGTCGATCCATCTGTTCCGTTTCGCCGGTGTGGACCTGTATTTGCACTGGTCCTGGTTTCTGGTGGCGGCATTCGAAATCAACGGCCGGGCCAGAACGTATTCCTCCCTCACTTGGAACGTGCTGGAGTATCTAGCGTTGTTTGTGATCGTCATGCTCCATGAATATGGCCATGCGCTGGCCTGCCAACAGGTTGGAGGAAACGCGAATCAGATCGTGCTCTGGCCTCTTGGCGGAGTGGCGTATGTAGACCCGCCACCCCGGCCCGGGGCTATGCTCTGGAGCATCGGCGCTGGACCCCTGGTGAATGTCGCGCTCATTCCTGTCTTGTACTCGCTTGGCATGTTGAGCCGGTCATTGGGATGGGCGGAGGCGCTGCCCAATGCCCACGCGTTGCTGCGGTCAGTATGGTTCATCAACGTGGGCCTGCTGGTTTTCAATATGCTGCCCATCTATCCTCTGGATGGCGGCCAGATTCTCCGGTCTCTGCTTTGGTTTGTGATGGGGCGGGGCCGCAGCCTGATGCTGGCCACCATCCTCGGCTTCGTCGGCGTGGCGGGATTTATTGTTTTCGCGTTGTGGATGCAGTCGGTTTGGTTCGGCGTCTTAGCAGTATTCATGCTGATGAATTGTTGGCGCGGGCTCCAGCACGCTAGAGCCCTGCTGCGCTTGGCAAAATTGCCCCGCCGGGACGGTTTTGCCTGCCCGTGGTGCAAAGCAGCGCCGCCGCTGGGAAATTTTTGGACATGCGGACAGTGTAGCCAATCATTCGACACTTTCCAGACTCAGGCCACGTGTCCGCACTGCGCGGCCCAGTTCGCCGTAACCCGCTGTCTGGACTGTGGCAGGCCACATTCCATGAACGATTGGGCTCTTGCCGCCGTTGTACCGCTGAAGCTTTAGTCCCAAGCTGCGGTTAGACTAAATGGGGGCCCGACATCTCAGCCGGCGGGCCGCCGAATCCAATCAATCGCGAACCAGTTCCTGAATCTGCGGCAGCTCGGCAATGGGCCGGTTGTTGTCCATAGCAGTGCGCCACTGGGCAAGCGATTCCAATAGCAAGGCCAATTCAAATTGCTCGAAAGCCCCTGCTGGCTCCCCGAGATTCCTTATCGCGCGTTCCAGCACCGAGCGCATGCCTACGCGGTTTCCCGTCGAATAGTGATGAAACGCCACGGCCACCTGGACCAGCCCCTGGCAGAATTTCTTGTTGTCCGGAGGCGCGGCGCGCCAGACGTCTTCGAGGACCTCGTGAGCGTCAAAGAATCGGCCGCGATTGAACAGACCTATTCCGCGAATGAGTTCGTGGTCAGCCACGCTTCATTCTTGCACACATCAGGCATAGTGGAGGACGGCCTCTGGGCCCGTCCTTCCGCGCGCCGAAACGTAGCAAGCTACGTTTCTACAGCTAGAAAAGACCTCGCGCTCCCTGCGCGAGGTACTGAGAACCGTGGAGCTTACTTGCCGAACACAACGTAGTGATAGCTGGTGGCCATAAAGAAAAGCAATGGCACCGAGAGAAAGAAATTCGTCCGCGATGCCAGGAATGCCTGGCGGGCCAGGACTGCGGCGTCAGCCGGCGGCGTTCCCGCCAGAGTCCCCTGAATGATCTTTTTCTGATTCGGCCAGATGATCCCCCAGACGTTGAACAACATGATGATGCCAAAGCCGCCGCCAACGCCGATGGAAAGCACGTGGTTATCGTCCTGACCCACTGGCGTGTATTTCAAAAACAGGCAGGCTCCGGCAATAGCGACCACTGCGGTGATGGCGCCGAGAATATATCCGCTGGGCGCTTTCTTGATCACGGCAAACAGAATCGCCCAGGCTGCAATCCAGATCAGCAGAAACAGGCCGATCGTGCTTAGTGAGCTGACCCCCATGCGGTCGGCGTCGGGACCGACATAGAGTTGCGCCCAGTACCAGAAACCGACGAAGACTGTGACCAGCGCGCTCCAGCGGAACCAGTTCAGCGCCGGTAACGTCAGGTACTGAAACACTTTGGGTTTCATGCCCGCGTCCACCTGCTTCATGAAAGGGACGTTGACAAGATTGAAGAAATAAAGCAATCCGATCCAGGTAATACCGGCGATGAAGTGAAACCAGCGCAGAATAAGCGCCAACGCTTCTGTACCAGTGTGGGTAGGCATCACCCATGCGGCTGCGAAAGCAATCAGATGTTGCATTGTTGTTCCTCCGCCATCATTGAAGTGCGAGGCCCCCGGCGCCTCCGGTTAACGAGCGCACGGCAAAAAGTCGCGAGTGCTGGCCGTCCCGCCAGATCTCGGTTGCGAATCCTGAAAATCGACTTCTCGTTTACGGTTTACTTGCAGCGCAGGAATGGTTGCATTTTGTCGGCGGTTATGTCAACCGGTCTCTGCTAACTGTGCGGCAGTTCTCGGCGGTCTCTGCGTTTTAAGGTTTAGTGGATTTTCGGCGAACCCAAAGTCTTAAATCGCGGAGGTCGCGGGACGGCCGCAGAGGCCGCGGAGGGACCCCGCAGATATAAAACTAGACACTACGCAGAAGACTATGGAACTTCCTTGCGCGGGTTGAATCAGATATAAGATACGTACTTCATTCGTCTTATGCAGCGGACTTCTCTCAAGTTGTTGTGTTTGTGTCTTTGGCTGACCGGATTGGCAGCTGCGCAGGCTCCGTTCACAAGCTCCGGTGCTGCGGTAGACCTGCCGTCATCCGTGTCTTCTATAGTCCCAGGGTTGGGCGGTGCAGGCGCGGTTTCCGCCGCAGTTTCTCCAGACCGCCCGCCCGTGCCGCTGGTTGTTCCCGCCGTTCTGCCTCGCATGGCTCCGGAGCTTGCGCTCCAGGTTTGCCGGGGGCGCTCGGTGATCCAAGCCGAGCAGTTGGCTTCTTACTCCGCCACCACCTTGATACGCGCCCAGCTTCCCGACACTTCGCAGTCCGGCGAATACGAAGTGCAGCGGCACTACCTCGCTCCTCGCACGCTCCAGTTCAAAGCCCTGCGGTTCACGGGAGATGCTTTCGTAAAAACTAATGTGATCATCCGGCTGCTGCAATCCGAAGTGGACCATGTGCAGAAGGATGATCCGGCACTGAACGCGATCAGCCCGGCGAACTACAAGTTCTCTTACAAGGGGACGAGCCAGTTGGATGGGCGCCTGGTGCATGTCTACCAATTGAAGCCGCGCCAGAAACGCGCGGGCCTGTTCAAGGGGCGGATCTACGTCGACGCCTATAGCGGCAGCCTAGTGCGAGCCGAGGGCAGGCCGGTTAAATCGCCATCGCTGTTCATCAAGAAGATCGATTTCGTACAGGATTACGCCGATGTCGGCCCGTTTACTTTTCCCGTACACATCCACTCGGAAGCCAAGGCTCGCATTGTTGGCCGAGCCATCGTGGACGTTTATCAGCGTGATTACCAGCCAGTGGCCAATTCCGTGGCCAATTCTGCCGTGACCGCACAACGAATTCCAGCGCTTTAGTCGGATTCGACAATCGACAACTAAGAACGGACAATGGGGGTCGGGTGCATACCGTTCTCGAAAACGTTGCCCACCGGCCTTGGCCCCTGCCGCCGGGACCTTGGATCATGGCGCAGACCTGGCACGACCTGCTCTTTGCACATTGGCCGGTTCGGTCTGAAGATTTACGCCCTCTGGTGCCTTCCCAACTCGCACTAGAATCGTTCGACGGCAACTGCTGGGTCGGAGTTGCTCCGTTTCGCATGAGCGGAATCCGCCTGCGGGGCCTGCCTGCGCTTCCCGGGCTCTCTCGTTTCCCCGAGTTGAACGTACGCACCTATGTAACTCTTGGAGGCAAGCCCGGCGTTTATTTCTTTAGCCTTGACGCCGGCAACCTCCCAGCTGTCTGGGCAGCCCGCGTATTTTACCGGCTGCCTTATTTCCACGCCCGGATGCGAGTGGGGATCGAGGACGATTGGGTCACTTACAGCTGCCAGCGGCGCCTTTCGCCTAAAGACGAGGATCGCGGGAATCAGCAGCACGCCGAATTTCGAGGGCGCTATCGACCGATCGCTCCAGCACAAGTGCGGAAGCCTGGCAGCCTGGAGCACTGGCTGACCGAGCGCTACTGCCTCTACACGACGAGACTCGGGACTGCATACCGTGCCGAGATCCATCACCAGGCTTGGCCTCTGCAGGACGCGGAAGGTGAAATCCTCACCAATTCGATGGCGTTGGCGTCGGGAATCTCTGTTCCACAAGTCCGCCCAATTCTGCACTTCGCGAAAAAGCTGGAAGTGCTCATCTGGCCCTTACGCCGAGTCTCGGTTTCGGGTGAGTAGAGAGAACACGATCAGCACTCCGGCCGTCCTATGTGCGACTATAATTCCGGTTCAATTCGACAAGGAGAAAATCATGTCCCTCTCAGGCCGGGTAGCGCTCATCACTGGTGCGTCCCAGGGCATTGGTCGAGGTTGCGCTCTCAGGCTGGCGAAGTCAGGCGCTACAGTGGCGGTTGCAGCCCGCAATCAGGAGAAGCTGGCCGAACTTGTGCGAGAGATCGAGGCCACCGGCGGAGAAGCGGCTGCGTTCCCCGTTGATGTGGCTGACGAAGAGCAAGTCAAGGCCACGTTCAAGTCGGCCCTAGGACAGCTCGGCAAAATCGATATCCTCATCAACAACGCCGGGATCACGCGCGACCAGCTGGTCATGCGCATGAAACGCGCCGACTGGGATTCCGTTCTCAACACCAACCTGACTTCCGCCTATCTATGTATTCAGCAGGTCATCGGTTCGATGCTCAAGCAGCGCTGGGGCCGGATCATCAACATAACATCAGTATTCGGTCAGACCGGCCAGGCAGGCCAGGCAAATTATGCGGCGTCCAAAGCCGGGCTGATCGGATTGACCATGGCCATCGCTCGCGAGGTCGCGTCCCGCAACATAACTTGCAACGCAGTCGCACCTGGCTTCATCGAAACCGCCATGACTTCCGGCTTGTCCGATGAATTCAGGCAGACCGCACTGAAGGCCATTCCCCTCGGGCGAGTGGGAACCCCGGAAGATGTGGCCAACGCGGTGGCGTTTCTCGCCTCGGAAGAAGCTTCCTATATCACGGGTCACGTGTTGAGTGTCAACGGTGGCATGCTCATGGGGTAGCGCGGACCATTCCCGGACTTGCGTTTGCGCAGGCGGAGTCTCCCGTGCAAATCGCCCAGGCGCGTGAACTCTTTCTGGAGTATGCACAAGCGCTCGGCGTCAATCTCTGCTTCCAGAGTTTTGACCAGGAACTGGCGGGGCTTCCAGGCCACTACGCCCCACCCAACGGACGGCTCCTGCTGGCGGAATATGAAAGCCAGTTGGCGGGGTGTGTCGCTCTGCACCAATGGGAGCCCGGCGCCGGTGAGATGAAACGGCTCTACCTGCGTCCCACATTCAGAGGGAAGGGATTGGGCCGAGCCATGGCGGAAAGGATCATCGCCGAAGCCCGGAACATTGGCTATCAAACTTTGCTGCTGGATACTATCGAGCCGCTCATGAAAGACGCCGTGGGCATGTACCGCAAGCTGGGCTTCAAGGAGATCGCTCCCTATCGCCCCAACCCGATTGCAGGTGCCATGTACATGGAATTGCACTTGTGACTCGAATCTGACCAATCAGGGAATACAAAACAGGGAGACTTTTCGTGCAACACAAGAAAGCACTGGTCATTCTCGTTCTCATAGTTGTCTGCTCCAGCAGGGCTGTCGCCGCCGACACTTACACCATCGATCCCGTACACAGTTCGGTTGGCTTTTCCGTGCAACACATGGTCATCAGTCGGGTGAGTGGAAACTTCAAGGAGTTCAGCGGAACCATCGTGTACGACGAAAAGGATCTGGCACAGTCTTCAGTGAACGTGCATATCAAGGCGGCCAGCGTAGATACCAGGGACGAAGACCGTGACCGGGATGTGCGCGGTGGCGAGTTTTTTGATGTGGCCAAGTTTCCCGAAATCACCTTCGCCAGCTCCAGAATTGAGAAAACCGAGGAGGGCTACGTCGCTCATGGGAAACTGACCATCCGCGGCGTTTCCAAAGAGGTCGCGCTCCCATTCAAGATCGCTGGAACGGTCAAAGATCCTTCCGGCAAGACGCGCCTCGTAGCGCAGGCAGGCCTGACCATCAATCGCAAGGATTTCGGAGTCTCCTGGAACATGACACTCGACGGCGGCGGCCTGGTGGTTGGAGATGAGGTTAAGATTGATCTCCAGGTTGAAGCTGTTAGACAATGAAAGTCCACTGCCGCGAAGGCCTTAAGCTTGGTCCGAGGGAAGCTATGAAAAGATTGCCGCTTCATTTTCTAGTGTTGCTGTTCACCACTTCTTCGTTCGCCGCCACTTCCAAAAACGTCTCCTACAAGAGCGGCGACGAAACCGTGCAAGCTGTGCTTTACGCGCCGGAAGGGAAAGGTACGGCTCCCGGCATCGTCGTCATCCACGAATGGTGGGGACTGAACGATTGGGTTAAGGAACAAGCCTCGAAGCTTGCCGATCAAGGCTACGTCACGTTGGCCATCGATCTGTACCGTGGCAAAGTCGCGACCACACCCGAAGAGGCCCACGAAATCATGCGCGGCGTGCCGGAAGACCGCGCTGCCCGCGACTTGCACGCTGCGGTAGAGTTTCTGAAGTCGCAATCAAATGTGAAGAAAGACCGGATCGCATCCATTGGCTGGTGCATGGGTGGGGGCTATTCGCTGGACGTGGCCCTGCAAGAACCCACGCTCACCGCGGCCGTCATCAACTACGGCCACCTGGCCAGTGACTCCGAGTCACTCAAGAAAATCAAGGCTGCTGTCCTGGGAATTTTCGGCGGCAAGGACGGCGGCATATTTGTGAAAGATGTAGAGAAATTTGAGCAAGCGCTGAAACAGCAGGGCAATAAGGTCGAGATTGTAATCTACCCAGACGCGGGCCATGCCTTCGAAAATCCCAACAACAAGGGTGGCTACCGCGCCGACGATGCCGCCGACGCCTGGAAGCGGACAGTAAACTTTCTAGCGGACACGCTGGGGAAATAAGCAGTCAGAACTCAGCACTCAGCCCAAAAAGCATTCAACAATTCACCCTCAACGACGGCTGATTGCTGAATGCTGAGTGCTGATTTCCGGCTGCACCGCCGATTGTGCAGCAAAATTTCCACTTGCCAGACGGTACTACTCTGGTTACTATTCACCATCTCGGAGAACTGAGCTTGGCTGTTTTCTCTATGAACATCGGCGAGACGATTAGAAACTACCGCCTGGGGAAAGGCATGTCCCAGGGTGACATAGAGAAACGCACCGGGCTGCTGCGCTGTTACTTGTCGCGCGTGGAGAACGGCCACACCATCCCGTCTCTCGACACGCTTTCCAAGATCGCGGGTGCGATGGAGCTCCCGCTGTCACAGTTCTTCGCCGAATCCGGACACAGCAACGGAGCCAAAGGATTGCCCCAGCTCTCCGACGACGAAGTCCGCTTCCTGAGCCAGATCCGCCGTTATTCAGTCAGCCTCAACGACAGTGATCGCAAGCTGGTTCTGGCCATGGTGAAGAAGATGGCGTCGAATGCGAAGTAGTGCTGCTTCTAGCTCCTAGCCTCCAACTCCTCACGGTCACGGCATCATAAGCCAGCACTCTGGAAGCTGTTTTGAGTGACTTTAGTTCCATCCCTCTGGTGACCAATGGGTACCTCGCCCGGCTGCTGCGCACCGCCTAAACTGTGAGTTGGAGAACTCTCGGTGACTATCGACGAAGAACTTACTTTGCTTGAGTCGCAATTGCGCCGGCTCAAGATCGAGTACGAGGTCTATTTCAGCAACCCCACGAAGAGGCCTCCCACCGATGTCGAGTGGAAGGTGCTGAGCCTGCTGCGCAAGTTCAGTGATGGCGGCCGCATGAGCTTTCAACAGCGCTTCCGCTACAACGAAATGGCGCAGCGCTATGCGATTTACAGCGATCTGTGGCGCAAGAAGGGCCGCATTCGCGAAGAGGGCTACCGTCGTCCGCAAGATGCTCTGCTCTCGGTGCAGGGTGTGCGCCCGACCGAGGAACATGAAGCGCAGCACCATCCGGTATACGGATTAGGGCATGCCTCGGCTGCTGCAGCCGCTGCGCCGCGCGGGAACGGCGGGCCGCTCACCGTACAGTGCTCCGAGGCCCGCATGGAACACGGTCAGGTGGAGAAACTCTATCAGGCGCTTACCGACGCAAAGAAAAAAGCCGGCGAGTCCGTGACCGGCAACATTGAGAGCTTCGCTTCGTTTGTGCAGAAGAAAACCGATCAGATCCGGAAGCAGCACGGCTGCCAATCCGTGGAGTACACGGTGGAAACACAGGACGGCCAAGTCCGCCTGAAGGCCAAAGCCAAGGCTTAATTCGCGAGGGCGGGCGACTCGCCTGTCCAGGCTTGGGCGCAATCTCAAGCGGACAGTGAACACCTAGTGCTTGGATGCCTTGCGCCGTGCTCTGCGGTTCCCCACAACGATGAAGGCCACGAACGCAATGGTTAACACTGCAAAGATTCCATAGCCGTCGATCACCTTATGCCACCAGACATCTTCGCCACGTGGCCAGAGAGTTGTTAAACATACAATGAGGCTAGCCAGCAGAATCAGAATTCCAAGCCATTGGGAAAGAGCGAGCGATTGTCTTCCCGAATATATATTTCGCCAGAACCTGCCTTCGTTCTGGACAATGTCCGGAAAGACTACATTTCGCTGACGCGCCTCGATGTCGCGCAACCAATCGTCTTTGCTCTGCCTGCCCATACTAAGAACAATAGCCCAGAAGAGGCTGAGTTGCCAGCAGAACACATCTCCGGTAGTGGGTCAGTTTGAAACTGACCCACTACCACATCTCCAACTACCTTTACCTGTACGGCCCCTCTACTGGTAAGATTTCCGGTTACACCATCCTCCACTACCATAGGCTTCGATGTCCCAAAGTCCGGCAAAGATCCAGCGCGCCATTCTCAGCGTCACGGACAAGACCGGACTGGTCGAGTTCGCCCGCACGCTCTCAGGGTTGGGCGTGGAGCTGATCTCGACCGGAGGCACTGCCAAGCTGCTGCGAGACTCCGGCATCGCGGTGAAAGACATTTCCGAACTCACCGGATTCCCCGAGATGCTCGATGGCCGCGTCAAGACTCTGCATCCCAAGGTGCATGGAGGCATCCTGCACCGCCGCGAGAACCCATCCCATCGCTCGGCCGTAGAGGAACACGGGATACTCCCGATCGACATGGTAGTCGTCAACCTCTACGCCTTTGAAAAGACCGCGGCCAAGTCTGGGGTGCACTTCGATGAACTTATCGAGAACATCGACATTGGCGGGCCTTCGATGATTCGCTCCGCGGCCAAGAATTTTCAGGATGTAGCCGTCGTCACTTCGCCCGCCGACTACGCGCCAATTGCGGAAGAGCTAGTCAATTCAGGCGGTGAATTGTCGTCAGCCACGAGGTGGCGATTGGCGCAGAAGGCCTTCGCGACCACGGCGGCGTACGACTCCGCCATCGCTTCAACACTGGAGCGAGTCAGTGCCAGCGGCTGTTTTGAGTTTCCCGAAGAACTTGGTTTCCCGCGGACCCTGCGCCTGTCGTTCAACAAGGTCATGGATCTGCGCTACGGAGAGAATCCGCACCAGAAGGCGGCTATGTACTCCGATGGCTCCGGCAAGGGCGTAGCCAATGGACGCCAGATTCAAGGCAAGGAGCTTTCCTACAACAACATCGTGGATCTCGAAGCCGCCTGGGACTTGGCTCAGGAATTTGAAGAGCCGGTTTGCGCAATTATCAAACACACCAATCCCGCCGGAACCGCGACTGGCAAGACTTTGCTGGAGGCCTACAAGAAGGCGCTAGAGTGCGACCCAGTGTCCGCTTTCGGCGGCGTCATCGGAGTGAACCGCCCGGTAGACGGCGACGCCGCCGAAGAAATGGCGAAACTGTTTCTCGAGGTAATCGCCGCCCCGGCTTTCGACGAAGCCGCAAAGGTCAAGTTCGCATCCAAGAAGAACCTGCGGTTGGTAGAAGTTAACGATATTCGCCAGAAGTGGGTGCTAAAGAATGTCTCCGGTGGAATTCTGCTACAGGATGCCGACGCGCGCCCGCTGATGGAACACGATCTCAAGGTAGTAAGCAAGCGCCAGCCTACGCCGGAAGAGAAACGGGCCTTGCTTTTCGCGTGGAAGGTGTGCAAGCACGTGAAGTCAAACGCCATTGTTTATGCCCGCGACGGACAGACCGTGGGCGTAGGCGCGGGACAGATGAGCCGGGTGGATTCCTGCAAGATTGGAGCCATGAAGGCTGCGCTGCTGCTCAAGGGCACGGTCGCGGCCTCGGACGCCTTTTTTCCCTTTCCCGACGGGGTGGAAGAGATCGCCAGGGCTGGCGCCACAGCGGTCATCCAACCGGGCGGATCGGTGCGCGACCCGGAGGTAATCGAGGCTGCCGACCGCCTGGGCCTGGCCATGATCTTCACAGGCGTACGGCATTTCAGGCACTGAAGCGCAGCAATTGGCATCTACAATTGGCCGTGAGCAGCCGGATCGCTTACGTGCTGCCTTCTCTAGCCCAGAACCAAGTGCTAACTGCCAAGTGCTAAATGCTGAATTTTCAATCCATCCGTCCCTGTACCTCCGAATCCTTCCGGCCCGGTTTACCCAGGTGCTTTTTCGCTATCCTCGTTGACGAAGGTTTACAATAATGGAGAGCACCCACCTGCGGCGGTTCGGCATCCAATCGCTATGGGTTTGGGAATCCGAAGGGCCTCGATGAAAAGCATGCGCTGGTCTTTTTTTGTGTTGTTTTTGGCTGCTACCGCCGTGGCGCAGCAGGCGTCCGCGCCATCCACTTCTGCCGCCTCGACTTCAAAGCCGGCTACGACGTCCGCTCCGCGAAAACTGGACCGCGCAGCCGCCTATTATCACTACTCCGTGGCCCACATGTACGAAGATCAGTTTGCGGTTTACAACCGCAGCGATCTCGCCACCAAAGCCATCGAGGAGTATCGCCTGGCGATCGACGCCGACCCCACTTCCGAGTACCTGACCGCGAGTCTAGCCGAACTTTATGCCAAGACCGGTCGCATTCGTGATGCAGTAATCGAGGCCCAGGATATTCTCAAGAAAGACCCCAACAACCTGGAGGCGCACAAGCTGCTGGGCAGGATTTACCTGCGCTCGCTGGGAGATGTCCAGGGCGGCAGCGGCTCCGACAGCGTGCTCAAGCTGGCTATCGAGCAGTACCAGGAAATTATCAAGATCGAGCCCGACAACGTTGACGATCACCTGCTGTTGGGCCGGCTTTATCGCTTGAACAACGATCTCCAAAAAGCGGAGGGCGAGTTCAAGATGGCGGTGAAGCTGCAGCCCGATTCCGAGGAAGCGGTTACCACGCTGGCCTACCTGTACAACGAAGAGGGTGATACCGCTCGCGCAGCCGAGGCTTTAAGTTCGGTTCCGGACGCAACCCGTTCGGCCAAGCTTTATTCCGCGCTGGGCTACACCTACGAGCAGCGCAAGGAATACAAGAAGGCAATTACCGCGTACAGGAAAGCGATTGAACTTGATCGCGACAATCTGGACGCCATCCGCGGCCTGGCGCAGAATCTGTTGAACGACGGCCAAACCGACGCCGCGCTCGAGCAGTATAAGATCATCGCGGAATCGAATCCCGAGGACGCGCAGACCTACCTGCGCATGGCCGAAATCTACCGCAAGAATGGCAAGTTCGACCTGGCGTTGGAGAATCTGAAGAAGGCCGAGTCCATGGTGCAGGACTCGATGGAAGTCCCCTACAACATCGCAGCCGTTTATCAGGCCCAGGGCCGCTACGATGAAGCCGCGCAAATTCTGCAAGACCTGGTGAAGAAAACCGACAAGCCCGATAACAGCTACAGCCAGGGCGAGAAGAATAACCGGGCCGTATTCCTCGAGCGCCTGGGTACGGTTTATCGCGACAACAGTAACGAACAGCTGGCGACAGAGACATTCCGCAAGATGCTGACTCTGGGCGACGACAACGCCGAGCGCGGCTATCAGCAGATTATCGACACTTATCGGGAAGCCAAGCAGTGGCAAAAAGCTACGGACGCAGCCAGGGAAGCGACCCAGAAGCTGCCCAACGATCGCGGCCTGAAAATGGTTTACGCTTCCCAGTTGGCAGACATGGGCCAGCCCGACGCCGGCCTCGACCAAGTAAAGTCACTGCTCAAGGGAACGGCCGACGACCGCGAGGTCTACATCACGCTGGCTCAGATGTACACCCGGCTGAAGCGTTGGCCGGAGGCCGAAGCCGCTCTCCAGAAGGCAACCGAGTTCTCCGCAAAAGATGAGGACAAAGAGTACGTAGATTTCCTGCGTGGATCCACCTACGAGCGCGAGAAGAAATACGAGCAGGCGGAAGACGTGTTTCGCAAGGTCCTGGCCACCGATCCGCAGAACGCCGCCGTACTCAACTATCTCGGATACATGCTGGCCGATCGCGGTTCGAAGCTGGAAGAAGCGCTCATCATGATCAAGAAGGCGGTCGAACTGGATCCGGCGAATGGCGCCTATCTCGACTCGCTCGGCTGGGCCTACTTCAGACTGGGAAAATACGAACTGGCGGAAGACAACCTGATGAAAGCCTCCCATCATATGGGCATGGATCCAACGGTCCAGGACCACCTCGGCGACCTTTATCAAAAAACCGGGCGTCTGAAACTGGCCGCCGTGCACTGGGAGCGGGCCCTCGACGAGTGGAACAAGACTGTAGCCGTCGAAGTGGACAACGATAACGTAACCACTGTGACCCAGAAGCTCGAGTCCGCCAAGATGAAGCTGGCCAAGGAAGATCCGGGGAATAAGTAGCCCCTGGGGCGGCATTCAGCATTCAGCACTTAGCATTCAGCCCCTTGGCGGGGTTGTGTCAGCGGCGAGAGCCTCCTCTGAGTGGCACTTGCTAAGTGCTGAGTGCTAATTGCTGAGTGCTGCTTCTGTTAAACTTTCTCCATGCTCGCCGACTACGCCGTGCGGGTGGAGCAATCCCGCGGACGCCGTTATCCCGAGCCTCAGCATCCCTACCGCGACGACTTTCAGCGCGACCGTGATCGCGTCATCCACTCCAGGGCTTTTCGCCGTCTGGAGGCCAAGACCCAGGTCTTCACCCGCCGCTACTCCGACCACTTTCGCAATCGCCTGACCCACACCATCGAGGTCGCGCAGATTGCCCGGACCATCGCGGCTCAACTCAACTTGAACGTCGATCTGGTCGAGGCCCTCGCGCTGGTGCATGATGTCGGTCATCCGCCCTTCGGCCACGCCGGCGAGAAGGCGCTCGACAGCGCGATGCGGGAACACGCTTATTTTTTTGACCACAACCTGCACGCACTGCGTATTGTCGAGGACTTTGAACTGCGATACGCCGCCTTCCGCGGACTCAATTTGACCTTCGAAGTTCGCGAAGGCATCATCAAGCATTCTCACGACTACCCTGTCGACCAGTTTCCGGAACTAGCCGAATATTTGCTTGACCGTCGTCCTCCGCTTGAAGCTCAGCTCATCGATGTCGCCGACGAGATTGCCTACAGCACCGCCGACCTCGACGATGGGTACGAATCCCGGCTGTTGACGCTCGAACAAATCCGCAGTGGTATCCCCATCTTCGAGCGCTTCTACGACGAAGTCGAATCGATCTATCCCGATGCGATCGACAAGCTGAAATTCAACGAGGCGCTTAAACGCCTGCTGAACCGTTGGGTGGGAGATTTAATCGGCAACACGAGAAAGGAGATCTTGAGCGCAGGCATCCGCAAGCTTGATGATGTGCGCTCCTGCCCGCATCGGCTCGTCGCTCTCAGTCCGCCAGTGGAGCAGGAACGGCGCGGAGCCAAAGAGTTTCTTTATAAGAATCTCTACTTCAGCGCGACTCTCAACCCCGAAAAGGACGATGCCGAGCGGGTGATCAGCGAACTGTTCCAGTTCTGGATGGCGAAGCCGGAAAGTCTACCGTCCAGTTACCGGGAAAAAGCCACCCAGGAGCCGCTGCCGCGTATCGTCTGCGATTACATTGCCGGAATGACCGATAACTACATCTACGAGCAATACGAGAAGCACTGCGGACCGAGATAAGAATCAAGAGCTTTCGCCACGGATTTACATCGATCACACGGATCAAGAAAAAAAAGGTGTTATCCGTGAAAATCCGTGTAAATCCGTGGCGAAAGGTTTCCTACTTACCCGCAACCGAGGTCACGACGTCATACAGCACGCGGAAGCCGCGCCGCACCTCCTCCACTCGGATGCGCTCGTCATTTCCGTGCTCCGAGCTGCCTTCCTCCTCGGTCGACGTATACGGCGTAAATCCGTACGAGTTGATTCCCAAGGGACGATAGCGCTGGTTCTCGGTGTAGCCACTGTCCAGCCGGGGCACCACCGGGGTTCCTGGAAAATAATGCG
>Ga0210410_10001279_pt1 | contig 23935 bp, 16 predicted proteins | sample IncBWC4MmetaG_FD_161058 | JGI IMG/M metagenome (GOLD analysis project Ga0210410, IMG submission 161058) | Forest soil microbial communities from Barre Woods Harvard Forest LTER site, Petersham, Massachusetts, United States - Inc-BW-C-4-M | ecosystem: Environmental > Terrestrial > Soil >... | reverse complement strand
ACGCAACTACATGCTTGGATGGTGCCTGGTGCAATAATCAGCAGAAAAAAGACGGGAACGGACAAACGTCGCAGCATCTCGAACCCCGTATCGCATTAACCCTGTTCCAGTATATGACACTCAGACTCCATTCGTTGCTGCGGGGATTTATCCTCTCGGCTCGCGATTCCCCGGCTATATCCTGCTCGCTGCGACGCTGCTGACTGCCAGAAGGGTTATCCAATCCACCCAGTCGGACAAGCCCGACGTGGCCAAGGCCCACTGCGTTGACCGTGCTGTCTAGAAGGCCGAGTTCCTCTTGCAGCGCATCGACAGGAGGTGGCTGCAGGCCTAGCGAAACTTCACCATGGGGCTGCGGCCCATCCGATAGAACGGTTTGATTACCCGCAGAAGTTTCACTGAGTTCGCAGGGATCGCCTCGCTCCGCGCGCAGGTTCGTCCGCTGGAAGCAGATCGCCGCACAGATAAGGGAACTTGGGCGGAGCTATCTATCGCATCGCCCTGGAAGGTCCCAAAACTCCGAAAAAGAGTATTTAAACCCAAGTGAGCGCCGGGCTCGATTTCTTCACGAAAACCACATGTGCGCTTACGCGACCAGGAGCTGGGCATGGATTGTGGTATACAGGACGAGACGCGAGTCACCTGTGTAACCTCGCGCAAGGTTAGCCAGCGTGTTGGTTCTGGATATCGAACTCGCGACAGAGACTCGCTGCCATTTCGGGTTCCAGTCGAGTGATGGCCTACGCGGAGGTAATCCACATGCCTGACGCCGTTATCGGTCACGGGCTTTCGCGTGCCCAAACCCAAAGGTTCAGAGTTCCTGACATAGTACCCCGGAAACCTGTCCGCTTTTTGGAGTGCAAGGGCAGGTTGCAACGGGGATGCGAGCGGCACCGACGGGCGATTTAGCACTGTTGCAAATTGAGAACAAGATCCGATAACACGCGGCCCCAGGAAGGGGCGAGTCCCGGAGAAAAGTTTCGGCATGCCGAACTGGAGGCTAGATTCTGTATCTGAAAGGATTGTACGACGAGGTCGAGGGTCGCAATCTGGACGCCTTGATCAGCTACAAGAACTCGATTGCGGCATTCCCCATCCGCAGGCCAGGGCCAGATCGTCGCGATGAAGACTGAAATGTTCGAGAGGAATGCGACCCACGAAGTGTGGCTGGAAGAAGCAATTAAGACTTGTGAAGGGACTGCTGGCTCAACGAGCCAAAAGCGTATCTCAAAAGTGATAACAAAGTTTAGATCAACTTACATGGAGGAACCGTGATCCGTTCGCAAGAGCTCCGGGATGAACTATTGATTTGGCTTCTCATAATTCTAATTCTCTCGCCGTCTTCGGGTGCTGGCCACGTTGCCGACGAGACAAATACTCCGACCCAAATTCCAGGACACAATGCGATTCTGATGGGAACGGATTGGTATCCGGAACAGTGGCCGGAATCGCGCTGGGAAAAGGAACTGCAAATGATGGAGGCCGCGCACCTCAACGTCGTGCGGCTCACCGAATTCGCATGGAGCGCGATGGAACCGAGCGAAGGGCGTTTTGAATTTGACTGGCTCGATCGGGCCATCCGACTGCTTGAAAAGCATCAAATCGTAGCGGTGCTCGGCACACCGAGCGGAGGCCCACCTGCTTGGCTGACGCACAAGTATCCGGAGACTTTGCGCGTTGAACCGGACGGGCAACGCGTGGCACACGGCAACCGAGCGCACGGCTCGGTAACCTCTGCGAAGTATCTAGAGTCTTGCCGGCGTATTGCCAGCGAAATGGCCAAGCGCTACGGGAAGGATCCCAATGTGGTGGGATGGCAGATCGACAACGAATATGGCTACGCTCTGATGTCCTATGACGAGGGGACGCGGAAGCAATTTCAAGATTGGCTTCGCGATAAATACAAGACCATCGACTCGCTCAACCAACACTGGGCCACAGCTTACTGGAGCCAGTCATACGACAGTTGGGACGAAATACCGATTCCGACAGTCTCGCACAATCCGGCGTTGATGCTGGAGTGGAAGCGCTTCGTGACGCACGCGTGGAATGCCTTTCAACAAAACCAACTCGACGAGATTCGCAAGTACGCGGCCCCACGGCAATTCATTACCGGGAATTTCATGGGGTTGAAATGGGACGGATTGGACCAGTACAAAACCGCTGAGCCGCTGACATTTGCTTCCTGGGATGACTACGTCGGGACTGGGCACCTGGACCCGGATGTAAACGGAATGAGCCACGACGGAATGCGGGGCCTGAAGGGCCAGAACTTTTGGGTGATTGAAACACAGCCAGGGGCCGTGAATTGGAGCGACGTCAACAATTATCTGAACAAAGGCGAAACGCGCGCGATGGCGTGGCATGCCATCGGGCATGGTGCGGACGACGTCAGCTACTGGCAATGGCGAAGCGCACCAAACGGCCAGGAGGAGATGCATGGCACGCTGGTCGGCGCCGATGGGATGCCCGTTCCGTTGTTAGACGAGGTTGCTCAAACGGCGAGCGAGTTCGCGCAAGTGCAAGGCGCGTTTCGCGGAACGAAGGTTGTATCGGAGGTGGCAATTCTCAACGACTACGAGAGTCGTTGGGCGATCGATTGGCAGAAGCACAACCGCCAATACAGCTCGGCCGACATCTCTCTATCGTATTACAAGGCCTTACGAAAAATCGCGCAATCGATTGATGTCGTGAGCCCCCACAGCTCGCTGGTGGGCTACAAACTCGTTGTTGCCCCGAACTTAAACCTCCTTCCGGAGCAACTGGCGAACCGCCTGATCGAGTATGTAAATAATGGCGGTCACCTTGTGCTTGGTCCCCGAGCCGGGCTCAAGGATGAATACAACGCACTACTGTCGCAGCGGCAACCTGGTTATCTCGCGAATATTCTAGGAGCGCAGGTCGAACAGTTTTATGCGCTGGAGAAAAATGTCGTCGTGAACGGGGCGCTAGGCAGCGGAGAGGCAACGATCTGGGCTGAGCAACTGAGGACGACGGAGGCGAGCACCCAAGTCCTTCTTCGCTACGGAGTGAGTAACGGATGGCTCGACGGCCAGCCAGCGGTTGTCAGCCACACTGTAGGGAAAGGCAGCATCACGTATGTCGGCGCGGTATTCGATAGTCAATTGGTAGCGGCGATTGCGGAGCAAATCACGAGGGACAGCGGCGTTAAACCTGTGTTCGGCACCGTTCCGGAGGGAGTGGAAGTCAACCGGCGTATCGGACCAGGCAAACAGATATTTGTGTTCGTCAATTTTTCCCAGCAGCCGAGAACGATTACGCTGCCCCACCCAATGAAATCGCTGCTTGAAAACAAGCAGACTGAGACGTTCGAGCTTCGACAGTACGCTGTGGGGCTCGCGCTGGACCAGCGATAACCTCACTGGCATTCGAGGAAGCGAGCACGCGGATGATGGATATTTCTTTACCTATCTTCCCGGTCGAAGTTTAAAAAGGACGGATTCAGATCGATGACAAGCAGCGTCCAATTGATGGCGGCGTCCATCTGGCGTCCAAAACCGACCATCTCTAGGGTTGTTTTCAGCGACTCGAGCGCATAAAGGCGGAGAGTAAGAGCCGCCTGGGTGGAGATCGAGCCCTTGCCATGGCGAATGAACGGCAATGTCGCGGAAGCAGGTCGTCGGAAGCGCAGATTCGAGCGTCGATCCTCCGATGGCGTGATGGTAAAATTGACCGAATAAAACTAGGCGAGATATCCTAGAGCCGAGACGAACGCCATGGGACGGCTCTTTACCAATTTCATCCACGATCTGCGCTTTGCCTTGCGGCAGATTCGGAAACATCCGGGGTTCGCCGTTATTGCCGTGATCGTTCTGGGGCTTGGGATCGGCAGTTCGACGGCGGTCTTCAGCGTGCTTTATCAGGCTCTACTCAAGCCTCTCCCATACCCAGATGCGCAACGGCTCTTATTCGTCCACAACTTCTTTCCCCAAAACCAGGTTTCGGTGGGTGGCGTCTCCGCGTTTGACTACGCCGAAATCAGGCGACATCCAGATGTGTTTACCAGCGCCGGCATCTTCTACTGGAACGATCTAACGCTGACCGGTCTAGGCGACGCACGGCATATCAACGTCGTCAACGCGTCCGCGACGCTCTTTGATGTTCTCCGCGTGAAGCCGCAATTGGGACGAACTTTCTCCGAAGCAGAAGATCAATATGGAGCCGCTGGGACCACCCTTCTCAGCGACGGTTTGTGGCGCAGTGCTTTCGGCGCCGATCCTAACGTGCTCGGCCGCATCATCCATTTGAATGGGGCGCCATACACGGTCGTCGGTGTCATGCCACATAGCTTCCAGTTCCCCTCGCACGAAACTCAGCTCTGGATTCCCGTTGCTCTGCGGCAGGGTGAGTTTACGATCCAGGGAGGACGGCTGGAGAAATGGCTGCATATGGTCGTGCGGCTTTCTCCGGAGGTGACTCCCCAAAGAACGAAATCGGCGTTGCAAGCGATCGGCGACGAACTGGCATCCAGCTTCCCATCGTTCTATCCGAAAAGCGCCGGCTGGCGTTTCACCACGCGGAAGCTTGGCGATGAGCAAACTGAAGCGATCCGGCGCTGGCTCTACCTTGCATTTGGCGCTGTGTTTTCGGTTTTGCTGATTGCCTGCATCAATGTTAGCGGCTTGCTGTTAATTCGAGCGACCACACGGAATAGCGAAGTCGGCGTAAGAATGGCAATTGGAGCTACGAAATATCGGATTGTCCGACAGTTGCTGACCGAAACGGGCGTTCTGGTTTTTTCGGGTTGCATCTTGGGCTTTCTTTTCGCGATCTGGGCAGTTCACTTTGGCAATCTCTACGGACCACTGGAGCAGCACACACCAGTTCAGAGTTGGACTCTCCTTTTTGCATTGGTGCTCGCGCTGGTGAGCACGATCTGCGCGGGACTGCTCCCAGCGCTGCTTACCGCGGATCTGCCCGTTGAACAAGCATTGAAAGGTGGGACAACGCGCACGTCAACAAGGGGCGGCGGCTGGCGGAACGGAATTGTAGCTGCACAGATCGCCTTGGCAGTCGCTCTCATTTTTACGGCCACGCAGTTGAGCCGCAGCTTCCTGAATCTGACGCGCGTACCGGCAGGGTTCGACCAGCCTCACGTTTGGACCGGAGCGCTTGATCTGCCGAGCCGGAGCTACGTCGCTGACCAGAGTTGGAACACGAAGTTCTTTGAACCACTGCTAGCGGAGTTGGCATCCTTACCCGGAGTCGAGGCGGCCTCGGGCGCTAACGCGATTCCGTTCAATCCGAGCGGAGTCTGGACCGAAGAATTGCGATTGCCAGAGCGGCCGAAGAGCAATCCACCTCCGGAAGCGCAGATCAGCACCACCTTCCCCGGCTACTTCGAAGCGATAGGGATTCCGCTGTTGCAAGGCCGTACGTTTACGAATCGCGACCGGACCGGGTCGCCGCTAGTTGCCGTGATCGATGAAGCATTGGCGCGCCGCTATTTCCCGGGTGAGGAACCGGTCGGAAAACTCATCGGAAGCGGCGGAGCGGGCACCCCGGCCCGCATCATCGGCGTTGTCGGCAACGTGCATAATAGCGACTTGGGCGGACCTCAGGAACCGGAAGTCTACTATCCTGAGTTGCAAGAGCGGACCGAATCAACGTACCTGGTGCTTCGCACGAAGGGCGATGTGGACCCAACAGTGGCAGTACGCAAGGCCATCGCCACATTCGATCCTGGTGTCGCTTTGTACGATGTGCGGCCCATGGATGAGCGGGTCGCCGCGTCTTTAAAGCTGCGGCGTTTTGTCGCTTTCCTGTTGAATGGATTGGCAATCACGGGCATGGTGCTCGCGGTGGTGGGCTTGTATGGTTCACTTGCTCATCTAGTTGAGCTTCGCCGCCGCGAGATCGGAATACGAGTTGCGCTCGGTGCCATGCAGTCCCAAGTTGGGCGAATGATTCTTGCTCGCGGTGGGATCGTCGTCGCCTCAGGTCTCGTCGCGGGTACTTTGGGTGCGGTTATCGCAGGGCTTGCGGTGCGAAGTCAATTGTTTGGCGTGCGGCTTACGGATGCGGCGACCTGGATCAGTGTGCTCGGCGCAATCGTGATCGCCTCGGCAATCTCAGCATGTTTCCCAGCCTGGCGTGCAGCGCGGATCGAGCCGTCCGTCGCGCTTCGCCACGAATGAAGGATTCTAAATTGTCGGTTGGCTGGAGATGGCTCGGATTTCGCACAGGCGACATTCATGAGCACGGGGCCTAGTGAAACCAATCAACATCCAAACGTTAGAGCTTTATCGGACGCGCGTTTTCTCCAAGGAGCGAAGTTGGGTGCCGTGCTCTACGCGCGTTCGACAAAGCATTAGGACTTACCGGGAGTTGGCCCCGGCTCTAGGGACGATTCCTGGTCGCAAGCGGATTTATCGACAACTGTCGGTCATTTTCCCGCTCGATGAGAATTAGAGCTTCTACGAAAGTTCGAATACCGTCGCTTCGCCTTACTGAAATCAGCCTTCAATTTTGGCTTGAAAGGAAGTACGGGCGTAAAACGGCTTGGCCCCGCCAATCACGATCCAGTCATATCCCAAAAGCAATCCCCCGAAAGCCGCGACGAACGAGATTGCCCAGAGATAGAGGTTTTGGTGTGTTGGAATCTTTAGGGTCTCAGCGCTGCCTGCCGCCACGATCCCCTCTCCAGGAGTTCGGCGGTGCCTGGGGCCACTCATGGCTTCAACCTCTTCGTTCCTGAACAGGTTCTATGCGTTCCAATTCTGCGCGAGCCCACATGTGATTCACATCCAGGGTCAATGCTTCGCGAAAGTCGGCTGCCGATTCTTCGATCTGCCGGAGCCCTAGCTTCGCAAGTCCTCTCAGGAATAAACACTCGGTCCGATTTCGCTTCTGCAGATCATCATCGAAGAGCAAGAAGTTTGGCAGGGACGTTGCAAAATAATCTATTCTAACTACCGCATCGAGTTGACGCGACGCGAAGTCCAAGAGTTCCTTCAGGAGCGAGACCGCTTGCGATTCTCGGTCAAGGCTCCTGAGCGCAAGAGCCCTGTAGTAAGCCATGTCGTTGAATCCCGTCTGAGCCTCGATGGCTTTTTTCCACGACCGCTGCGCTTCTTGGGCATGCCCCAAACTATCAAGAGCTAATCCAGCGAAGTAATCGAGATGTGTTTCCATAGTAAGTAGATGTTTCCCTTCTCCAAGATTTTTGGGATACACGCGCGCTGCTTGAAAATGGGCCAGGGCCTCGCTTGGTTCCCTGGCCTCAAGCAATTCGCGGCCCGCCAGAAGGTGTGCTGCTACGTATTGGCCGGACACCAGACCCTCGCCCCCCTCCCAGGGGTGGAATCGCCGAGAACTAAGGATTTGCAGAGCTTGCGCAGTTCTATGTGTTAGGTTGCAGAGATTGACGAGTTCGACCACTAGGTCGTCGCGCCGGTCAACCAAATCGCGGTGCTCTTCCAACTGTGAACGACGCCGCTCGGGCGGGGTTCCAATGCGTTTGCATAACTGGTCTAGCTCGTATAACAAACGCGCATCGGATGGCTCTGAGCGAAATGCTTTTTCATAACATTCCAGGGCTCGTCCCGGGTTCTTCCTTACGTTGAACCACGCGATCCCTAGATTTCGCCACGGAATGGAGAACCGGGGATCAATCTGGCAAGAGCATTCCCAGAGTCGAATGGCCTCTTCTCTTTGCCGTTTGTCATACAACAGATTGCCAAGATAATAGGGGGCTTTGGAGTCAGAGGGATTCGTCCGAATTGCGCTTTGGAGAACCAGCATCTCCTCGATTCGAGCTGGAAAGCAGTAGTCAGCAGAGGCATGGGCAGCATGCTTGCAGTACTCGCGAGCTTTGTCGCGTTCTCCGCTCTTGTCGTAGAAATATCCGAGCGAATAGAGAACCATCGGATAGGGTTCTTGTTGTTTGGAAAGCGCGGCGAGGTGTCGCTGGAGAAGGTCGATCGCCTCGCGCCACAGTCCTGCGTCGGCATAGTCGAAAGCGATGTCCAGGCAGATGTGGGTTTCCAGAAGCAAGGAACGGAAGAGCGCCTCGTTTGAACCAGAGGAGGGCGGTGCGGTGCTGAACGCAGCGAGTTCGTTCCCGGACCACAGGTCGAGAGGATCGAGGTCAATTGTGTCTCGAGCCAAATCGAGTGCCTCGTTGTTTCTGCCCATCCGACGCAGGATTGCTGACTTCAGATTGCGAGCCTTTAGATGCGATGCATTGCCGGAAAGCGACCCACTCAAGTGTTCAAGTGCCTGCTCGAAAGCGCCCCGCTGGCAATCGATTGTGGCCAATGCATAGTAGCCGGCGGATTGCCATCCCTGATTCCAGACTGATTTGTAAAAAGCGGTATAAGCCTCCTCCGTGCGTTCCTGGTATTTCAGCGCGAGCCCAAGATTATAGAATGGCTCGCCATCGTAAGGATTCGGATTGAGCCGCGTCAGCCGCGCGATCGCACGCAGGAAGTACTGCTCAGCGTCCTGAAATTTGCCACGGCGCATACACAAAATTCCCATGGCATTGTTGCAGCGCACGTCGTGTACGTCGCGGCGGAGTCCTTCCTTCCAGTACACTTCCGGGAAACGGGTGGCATGGCGATACTGTTCCAGATGTAGTCCGGTTAGGTAGAGCTCCTCGATTGTAGAGATCTCCGTGGGAGGCGGGGGTTCCGTGGCGGGTTGCGGCAACAGCGCTTCGCGCTTTTCCTCAGGCCGGTAGCGAATAATTTCCTTTCCATCGGAGGAAAGCACCCGGAGGAGTACGCTTGGTGCAGCGCAGTCAGCGGAAAGTTCGATTGTTTCTACACAGGGCTGTCCCGGCCGAATATCACGGGTTTCATTTAAGACAACGCGTTCCCCTGCGGTCACGGTCACGCGAAGCTGCTTGAAAGCCTCCGTAGTCAACACGCCGACCTTCAATTTGCGTCCCGCCATTTCGAGGTTTACGGCGGCCAGCCGATTGGCGTTTTTAGCGGGTCCAATTTCTTGAATCGGGTACCAATATTGGCTGAACATGCGTGTCTCATACGGCTGAAGCCACGAAAAATCCGGTTGGTTATCCGTGAAGACGCCGGCCATCAACTCCACATAGGGTCCATCGGAATCGGTAAGTTCGCGGTCCCACATGTACCCGAACTCCGCGTTTCCCCAGGTCCACAACTTCTTGCCAGGTGATATATGTCGATCCGCTACGTGCACCAGACCAGCGCGTTTTCCATGATCATATCCACCGAAAAAGTCATACTTCGAGTCGAGCATCATGTAGGAAGTCGGCACCGGAATGTTTTTGTACCAGGTTATGTCGACCCCTGGTGTGTAATCCACGCCGTAATAAAAGTTTCGTGCTAGCGGAAAGGAAGACAAGGCCCGTTTCGCGTGGTCCGCGACGTAGGCGACGTCCGGAGGGAAAAAAGCCTGGTATTGTTCGTGCACTTGCACGGCGACATTAGCCCACCACAGAAATGTCTGGACGAATGGAGTGCGGTTATATAGCTGGGCTTTGGCCTCTATGATGCTTTTCCCCGGATGCAGCGTAATCCCGACCATACCTTTCATCCGGTTCATTGGTTCGTGTTCACTGAGCCAGACCGTGCGGCTCCCGTCTTCGTGCTCCTCAATCTTGTGACCCACAGGCATGAATGTGGAAGGCCGGTGATGCTGCGGCCAGTTGAACTCCACACCCCCGGAAATCCAAGGCCCCAGCAGGCCGACGAGCGCTGGTTTGATAACGTTTTGCCGGTAAAAAAAGTCGTAGTTATTGGTTTTGTCCTGCCCGATGTGAATCCGTCCGCCGATCTCCGGCAAGATCATGATGCGGATGAATTCATTCTCCAGAAAAATCGCCCGATACGGTTTGTCGAACTTCGAGTCTGAGATATGGTCTGTAAAAGGGTTCGGGTACACGTTTCCGCTGCTGCCCTGGTAAACGCGCTTGTCCAGAAACATGGGATTGCGATCCGGAGCGGGCGCGGGATACGTTTGAATTGTTACGGTCTCCTCCCAGGCCCGCACTCGTTCAGTTGGGGAAGGATCTTTCACTTTGCAACTCCTGTGCGCCTTGTTTAACCAAAATCTTGAACTGTAATGCCGACAATTCGGCTCCCTCGACCCGAGTACACTGTGGTTGTTCAACGAGCAAGACTCGGGAGAAAGGAGCCGAACATGGTGATTATAGGCGTTAGATTATCACCCGAGCTTTCAGCAAATCGCTTTTTTCGACCAGGAAACAGGGGAGTGCGGCGAACGGCGACTGAATCACGGCGATGGAGAGGCAGAGAAGTTCTATCGGGACCTGAAGCAGCGAGGTGTCAGCGTACGCGTGGGGATGGAGGCCCCTGGGTATGCGCGCTGGTTCGAGCGGTTACTCGCGAAACTGGGTATCGAGGTGTGGATTAGCGATGCGGCGAAGATCAAGACCAAGCGAGTCCGGAAGCAGAAGACCGACCGCCGGCCAGGATGCCGAACTTCTACTGAAGCTGCTGCGGGAAGAACGTTTTCCTCGAATCCGGGGTACCCAATCCGGAGAATCGGATCTGCGGCAATTGCTTTGGCATCGGCAACGACTGGTGCAGATGAGGACGCAGTTAGCTCCGTGGGCCACGCGGCGCCAGCGAGATTTGTTGGAGTTGCTGGACGCACCAGAGCATTGATTGCGAGGGAGGCATTTGGGTTTCCGAGATTGGCAACCAAGCTTCTCACCAAGCCACGCCTGTTCGGCTCGATCTCGGGATTCATCAACTCGACGATGAAACTCATCGTCACGATCCTTCCAAGGTGGCAATGCCTCATTGCATTCAATATGTGAGATTATCTTGGGTCATCTACGGTTAATTTGGCTCGGTTTGACACGCTTCCAGAGTATCTGGTTAACTGCCAAGTCGCCTTGATTGGACACGGAACCTAGCTGTGAATTCTCGTCGAAAATTTCTGACTCAGTCCGGGGTCCTGGCTGTAGGCACCCTGGGTACGCCTACGCTCGCGGCGGGCGCGAAAAGAACGGACTGGTCCGCGCAGGAGACGGTGAGCCTGTGCGGCCAATGGTGGTTTCGGACTGATCCTCTAAATGTTGGCGAAGAGCAGCGTTGGTACGAGGCCGATGACACGACCAGTGCCTGGCGCAAAGTGCGCGTGCCGCACACTTGGCAGGTGGAACCCGCTTTTGCTGAGTATCGGGGTGTCGCCTGGTATCGGCGAACCATCGAGGCTCCGAGTGAATGGCAAGACTCTGCGGTACGGATCGAGTTTGAGGCCGTATTCCATACGGCCACCGTCTGGGTAAACGGAGAATTGGCTGGAGAGCATGCGCGCAAAGGTTACACGGCGTTCGTGCTGGACATCACACATTTTCTTCGAGGGGGAGAGTTAAACACCATCGCGGTCCGCGTTGATAGTGCATTCAATGGCAACATGCTGCCGAGGGGACGCTCGAGCGATTGGGCGAACGACGGAGGCATCTATCGGCCGGTGCAACTGCTCATTACGCCGAAAACTTTTGTGGAGCGCGTTGACATCGAAGCTGTTCCCGATCTTGCTGCCGGAGACGGTACGCTTACCATCACCGCTTATCTACGAAATACAGGTTCGAAGTCGTGGGTGGGGCGAACCACTTTTCGAATTATCGACGATGAAACCGGACTGATGGTCGTGACCAGCTCAGATACTCCGAGCCTCATCATTAAGAGCGGTGCTGACCAGATACGAAAATTTGAAACCACGCTGCCCAAGGCGAAGTTGTGGCATTTCGATCATCCGAACCTCTATCGGCTTATTTTTTCAATCGCAAGTGGACAGGAGACTCATCAACTCACAGTTACATTCGGGGTCCGGAAATTTGAGGCTAACGGCAGTGAGTTTTATTTGAACGGTGAGCGCCTTCGGCTGATGGGAGTCGAACGCATGGCGGGGAGCAATCCAGAATTTGGAATGGCGGAGCCCAGCCAATGGATCACGCACGATCATGGCGACTTGAAAGATCTCAACTGTGTCTTCACACGCGTTCATTGGCCACAAGATAAGAGGGTTCTCGACTACTGCGACCGGCAGGGCATTCTCATGCAAGCCGAAGTTCCTGCCTGGGGTTGGGACAGTTTTAACGGCATGAGAGTCGAGCCTGATACCGATATCATGGAAAACGGTTTGGAGCAGTTGAGGGAGATGATCGTGCGCGACCGCAACCACCCTTCGGTGGTGGTCTGGGGCCTTTGCAATGAGGTTGGCGGGCAACATCCTCCCGCGCATCAATTTGCAAAACATATGTTGGCCGAGGCGAAGAGACTGGATCCTAATCGTCTTTGTTCCTATGCTTCGAACTCCTTGAACAAAACTCCGGAACGAGACGCGGCCGGAATGATGGACATCATCGAAGTAAATGAATATTTCGGAACCTGGGATCCGGGCACTATTGAAGCACTGGCTCAGCATCTGGATGGCATTCACGCTGCGTTTCCAGGCAAGCCCATTCTCATTTCCGAGTACGGCTACTGCGCTTGCACCCCCGACCGCCCCGAGGGCGACCAGCACCGCGACGAGGCGCTTCGTACCCACGACGCCACGTTTCGCTCAAAGGAATTCCTCGCCGGATCCATTTATTTCTCCTATAACGATTACCGTTCCCATGTCGGCCCCACCGGGGTGGGAGCGCTGCGGCAAAATGTTCACGGCGTTACGGATCTATTCGGCCGGCGAAAACCTTCCTACGCCACGCTGCGTGAGGAATGCAGCCCAGTCGAATCGTTAACCGCGGAAAACCGCGTGAACGTCTTCCATCTGAGGCTAAAAACCCGGAATGATTTTCCCATGTACACTCTTCGGGGCTATAAGCTCAGGGGAGTTTTCTATGGCGAAGGCGACGTCCCGATAGAGCGACAAGAAGCAGAGCTTCCTGAAATCATTCCCGGCGCGGAAATCACGGTCGATCTCGTGTTCAGTCAAACCGGAGTGCCACTGCATGTCACGTTTGATGTTTTGCGACCCACTGGTTTTTCGGCCTGTTCGCGGAACTGGAAACCTTAATTCACGTTTCCACGGTGTCGCGCGGGTGCGGCGGGGAATAAACGGAGATAATTGCCAGGATTTCTCGCGGTCGCCACAACTGTCCCGCGAGAGGCGAGCGCCGCCTGGGTAAGCTCTAGAGGGTGACCTTGGAGTGAGTAGAATTGGCACTCGCTAGGGGAGAGTGCAGTAAGTGCTTGGCGCGGCTCCTTGGCATTCCAACAAATCGTTTTCTGAACTTCGAGGGGGAAGCGATGCCGACAAAAGATCGCGTGATTCGATTTCCTCTCGTCATCGATGCCGCCAGCTCACATCTGCACTTGCGCTCCGGCAGTCGAAGGCGCTCGAGTTCATCAGGACAGGAAAGCCGGCAATGGCCGCACGAACGTAGAGGCCGGCGCATGAGAAAACGCCGGACACGAGTGGATGGGGATATGCCCAGTTTTTATATGACGCGGCGTCTGATACGTTCAAACCTTTCGGGAGCGGCAGCTCATTCGAGAAGAAAATTTGTTACCAGTGCCATACCACTGTAAGAGTCGCGGCTATCGGGCGCCGGTCGGAAAACGCGGCGCTCGCAAGGAAACTCGGAGCGAGCGTGTACATCGATAACAAAGTGACGAACGTAGCCGAGGAAATTGCAAAAATTGGGAGGCGCACAAGTCATTCTGGCGACAGCGCCTAGCTCCAAAGCGATGTCCGAACTGATCAACGGTCTGGGGCCGAACGGCAAGCTCATGGTGGTGGGCGTGACTTTTGATCCGATCGAGGCCACATCGGTACAGCTCATTTCTGGAAGTCGCAGGATTCAAGGCTGGGCCTCGGGAACACCAGCTGACGCCGAGGACACACTGCGCTTCGCCGAACTCACGGGAGTGCGCGCCATGATCGAGACGTACCCGCTCGAAAAAGCGGCCGAGGCGTACACGCGCATGATGAGCGGCAACGCACAGTTTCGCGTCGTTCTGACGATGTGAAGCGGACCAACATCGCAATCCGCTAATGCGTCGTGCATCCTGAGCGTCGAGATCCTCTTCTCGGACGCGCTCTTCCTCAATTCCCGAGGCGCTTCAAGAAGAGTGAAGATTGCAAGTTTTGTGTCCTGATCTATGGCGCTACGCCACTGGAAGACTGTAGGTGGGTTCCTAGTCCACCTGCGTTTCCGGTTTCAGCGGTTTGCTGCAATGAGCACAGCAAGGGATTTGGCTTCGCCATGCCACCTCCAGAGTCCGGACGCAGAATGGGCAGCGCCCTGACCATTTGTGATTGCATTCCGGACATGCGCTGAGAATAAGGTCCGAGCGGCGCAAGAGTTTGGTGCCTTCCCGAAGAGAGACTACGAATCGACAGTTCCTGTTTGTGCAGATCAAGAATTCTTCCAAGACGGAATCCCCTTTGAGATCGGACGGTTTTAGAACCACGAGAGAGGCAGAGGACGGCCCAGAATTTGGGAGCCGGCCTCGGACTTTTGGCTTGTTTTCACTGATCAAGTTCACACCAAGCGAACGCGTTACAGCGGGTAAAATTGGGGAATCAGCGTACGCCGGAAAATCATCCAGCGATCCCGCGTGAAGATCCTCGCACCGGCACTCTTTTATAGAACGCGAAGTTGCTTGGGCGCAATGCCGAGAACTACGTACCGCCAGCTACGTATCGGCTTGCAGCTCTCACTCATCCCGAGACGCGCCACAGGCTCACGCTAATCCACCGGTCTCCGCTCTAACATTGAATCCGAAGAATGCAAACCCTGCCCGGCTGGACCAGACTGCGAGCCATTTCCCCGGGATTGGAGTACCATCGGCGCAGCGAAGCGGAGGTAGCGTAAGTAGTGGACTCCGATTGAAATAAAGGTCCTTGCAGCTACTAAGAGGAGCACATGCACTGACAACTGCCAGGTCGCCTCTGGCGGAGGGCAGCACCATGAGCCAAACCGGGGCCAAAACGCGCCACAGCGATGCTGACGAAGCGTCGAATGTTATCGAAGAACGCCTGCGCCTCATTATTGACACAATCCCCACAATGGTCTGGCGCAAATTGCCTGATGGCACGGCTGATTTCCTCAACCAGCAATTTCGGGAATATACAGGCCTTTCTTTGGAGGACGGTCTGGGCTGGTTGCACCCACCGATGTTGGACGAAGCCGGTCTGGAGGATGCGTTTCGTCACTACGTGAAAGGCTTCGCCGAGCGAACTGGAATCGAGGTTGAACTGGAGATATCGCCGCGTCTCGGACGGATGAAGCCAGGTGTCGAGTTGGCTCTGTTCCGCGTCGTTCAAGAAAGTCTCACCAACATCCAGCGGCATTCGGGAAGTTTCCAGGCCAAGATACGAATTGAGCGCGACCCGAGAAAGATCACACTGGAGATCAGCGACAAAGGGAGTGGAATTCCCGGAAACCTGCGGAGACAAAACGGGGAATTATCCTTGGACCTTGGGGTCGGCATCCCGAGCATGCACGAGCGAGTAAAGCTCATTGGCGGCCAGCTTGATATTGAATCCAGCAGCGGCGGCACCACGGCGCGCGTGACGATACCGGCAGATGACTAGAAGCACGAAGAGACTTCGTATCCTGGTGGCCGACGACCACGAGCTCATCCGGCGCGGCATACGCGGAGTCCTTCGCGCTCGACGCGGCTGGACCGTCGTCGGCGAGGCCATGAACGGTCTGGAAGCAGTAGAAAAAGCGAATAGGCTGAAACCGGACATAGCCATCCTCGATATCAGCATGCCCGATTTGGGTGGGCTTCAGGCGACCCGCCGGATTCGAGAGTCAGTCCCAACGACCCAAGTTGTTGTCCTCACCATGCACGAGTCCGACCAGATGGTGCGCCGGGTCCTCGATGCCGGAGCCCTTGGCTACGTCTTAAAGTCCGATCTTGCAACGCACCTTGTGAAGGCGGTGAAGAGCGTTTCTAGGGGTAAGCTGTTTCTGAGCCCCAGAGTATCTGACATCGTAATGAAGGCATTCCTCACAACCGGGAATCAATCGGAGCCAACGGAGCATTCGCAAGCCCGGCCAACTCTCCGCGAGGTTGAAATTATTCGTTTTCTGGCACAGGGCAAAGCGAATAAGGAGATTGCAGCCGAATTGGGAATTACGATCAGGACGGCCGAGACGCACCGGGCAAGAATCATGCACAAGCTTGGCCTGCATTCTCTCGCCGAGCTAATTCATTATGCTATCCGGCACAAGATCTTCACAGCTCCAGGTGCCAGAGAATAAATTTCTAGCCAGAGGTGAGCAGAAGTTTCAGTCCTGCACGACCTGTCCAAAAGAGGCTTTTGATCAAGTGAGGTTGTTGCTCAGCGCGAATGTCCGCGCGACCCAACCCCGACAAGCTCTTGGTCTTCTGTGGGTAAATTAGAGGAGGCCTGGAAGGCGCACGAGCGCGGAAGCGCTGCGCAAGGGGCCGCGGTCATACGGCTAGCATTGGAGAGCGTCAGCTTGTCATTCGACGATGAGTTTCTTCGCAGACGCCCTTCGCAATTGAGCTTGGGCCAGGGACAGCGCGTGTGCATCGCTATGGCGACTTTGCACCGTCCGGCGCTGCTGCTCGCCGAAGAGGCCACAAGCGCTCTTGACCCAATCACGCAATCTGAAATACTCAATTTGCTCACTGGATTAAACCGGGGGATGGGAACCGCTATCCTTTATATATCCCATGACCTTTTGTCGGTTGCGGCTCTATGCCATCGGATTCTGCATTCTCCACGAGGGGCAGATCGTAGAGTGCGGCACGCCGCAAAGCTTATTTCATTTGCCGCAACATGCATATACGCGCCGACTGGTCGCACCGCCGCCGAACCCGCTGGCGCGTGGAGGCTCCAACGAGATTGACGCAAAAAAGCCTGTGAGCCGGTTCCTGCAACGCTCTTCCTTTTGAAATTTTCCTCAGGCCGTCACCCCAAAATTGAGATAAGGTCTTACCGCCTTGCTGTTTGGCGTATCAGAGAGAGTTTTCGCAGGAGTGCGAGAAGATGGAAAGGCACTAGAGCAGCGATGGTTCAAAATGCGCTCAACGTCGGGGATCTGCAGAGTCTCGATTTGTGCTCACAGAAGATTTCAGCAGTCTGGTATACCCATCGTCGTGCGATTTCGGCGAAGACCCGCGTTTCGTGCTGCTTTCGGTAACTGCGCGGAGGACAGCCGGTAAAGTATCCAAGCATATTCAACATCGCGGACGCGGCCATTATCACAAAATCAGATCTGGCCGATGTTGTAGAATGCGATGGAGCCGCAGCTGGACGAAATATCCAAACCGTGCGGCCAGGCATGGACGTCTTCAGAGCGTCGGCCAAAACAGGAGAAGGCAAAAAGAAGTTTTAGACAATTGGCGCACACGCTCCCGGGTTGCCGCGGCCTAAGAACAAATGATCACTCTCCTCTCCATCATTGCTCTCGGCTTCTTCCTCGGCATGCGACATGCTACCGATCCGGACCACGTCATAGCGGTCGCGACGATCGTGAGCCGCCAGCGCAGCATTCGTCAAGGTGCTTTGATCGGTGTTCTTTGGGGGCTCGGTCACACCATAACGATTCTCGTGGTGGGCTCCGCAATCATCCTGTTCGGCACCGTAATTCCAGCGAGAGTCGGCCTCACCATGGAGCTCTCGGTTGGCCTTATGCTGATTCTTCTCGGAATTCTGAATCTCACGGGGACGATGCGCTGGATTACGGAAAATCTCACGCCGTCGCAGTTCGGGCTTCACTCACATTCCCATGGACACGGGGACTACATTCACGGCCATGCTCATGGCCACAGTCCCGAAAAACACGGCCACGCTGATGACGAGACACCTGTGGGCTGGATGGATCGCGTCTTTGGCCGCCTAGGCCTCTATCAAATCGTCCGACCCTTGGCCGTTGGCATCGTTCACGGTCTAGCCGGGTCGGCCGCCGTTGCCTTACTCGTGCTCACAACGATCCGTGTTCCATCGTGGGCAATCTTATATCTTCTCGTCTTCGGGATTGGCACTGTCGCCGGCATGATGCTTATCACCGCCGCGATTGCCGTCCCCTTTACGTTTTCCGAAAACCGCTTTGGCCGTCTCCATCGCTGCTTGGGAGTCGTCTCAGGGCTCGTAAGTCTCGCCTTCGGTCTCTTCATTGTCTACCAAATGGGTTTCGTCAACGGTCTCTTCACCCACAACCCCACGTGGGTTCCTCGCTGATGTTCGTTGGCACTTTCTATCCCAGAGCCTCAAGATGAATCACCCTGCTCAGAATCCGCAAGGTGTCGTAGTTTCCCGGGCGCCATCGCTTCTTCGTCTCGACGCCCCCCGTACAGGAATAGAGAGTGATTGATATCCAACGGGATGTATTTCCTATGCGGTTATCACTCTTCCGCTATATAGCGACAACCTGTCGAGAACCTCTTGCAAGCTGAGTGCAGCGAGATATAGAAGTGATATAAAGATAGGCATGTAATCACGATAGCTGGCGCTTCTGTGATGCCCCACTCGCTCTATTTCGCATATTGGCGAACGCTGAAGGAAATCGGCAACCCTATGAGGAACATGTGCACCAACAGGCCCTGAATGAGTCCTGCGAGCTGGAACGGACCCCGAAAGTGAAGCGCTGAAAGCGGCACGACAATCAGGTTCATGACCAGAAATACGGCGATGCCGTAAAACAATCCGCAGACCAGCGCGTGCTCCTTGAGGAAGGTAAGTTTCCGGCTCGCCGCGTAATACACGGCCGCCGCGGAGGTCGCGATAAAAAACTGCAGCGCAATCCCAAGCACGTACGAGCCCCAACCGCCGTGCACAGCCGTCGGTCCAAGCAGTCCGGCGGCGATGACGCGTGGCACCCCCGCTCCATAGGTGATGAATGCAGAGCCGAGGTCCAGACTCCCTGCCAACAACCCGCCCGCGAAAATCGCCAGCAACGCATTTGGTTTTTGCACGGACAACACAGCAGAAGCGGCGCTCATACTCCCCTCCGCACTATCCAGGGAAACTAAATCGGTTCGCCGCCATTGCAATTGGCATCCCGACAAAAAGAACGTGAATGATCAATTGGACGAAGATGACTTGCGAGGATGCCGGCCTCTCGGGTCTTCCAGAAAGTGGCACCACAGCCAAATTCATCACCAGAAAGACGATCACCCCATAGAGCGGCCCCGAAATCCAGTATGCTCGCGCGAGAAAAGGAAATTGCAGGCACGCCTCTACAAACACCGTCGCAACGCTGACCGCAATCACGAAATGCAGCAGCAGTCCGAATCCTCCGCTCACCCATCCTTCGCGGAACGCTCGGTCGCCCAACAACCCACTGGCGACGCCCTGCCAAACGTGGAGCGGCTTAATCCCTTTCAGTCCAAACTGAACGCTGGCGGCTATACCGTCAAGAACCGCGCACGCTACGCTGCCCCACACGATTGCCTTGAGTGCCCCAGCCATCTGCTGAGTATCCGGGCATTAGGGAAGTCGAGTCGCTCAGAATCGGACTCTGTCGAGCAGATTCGTATCGCGCTCTTCACCATCCTGGCTAGTCCGGCGCCCACCGCGTCGTCGGCTTACGTCTCCGACGGCCACGGCAGCGTGCGCGCCCGACCGGTCCCACCGGCGCGGTCACCGATACCTGCAACTTCGACGCGCCTGGCAACCTCACGCTGATTAGATTCGTTGAGTTTGGCTGAGTGTTATCTTCAATTCTTACAATTTGACACCCCGCAGCACGGTTTGTCGTCTGCGAGACTTGTGACCCCGTTGAGGCTACCGCTTGAAAAGTTGACCGAGGCGGCGTACCAACCTCATACATCACAGCCGTCCACGACATGCGATCCGTGGCCAGGAGGGATCTTTATGCACAAGAGTAGCAAAAGTCGGTGCAGGGCATGAGCATCGAGTCTCTTAAATCACCAGGCGGCGGACTCGTCCCGACAAATGGCGGTCCTCTCACGGAAGAGCAAATTCCTTTGGCTGTCGAGGATGTACTCACGGTCACACAATTCGTCGATATTCACACGCATTTGTACCCCCCGGCATTCGCCAAGCTTGGATTGTGGGGCATCGACGAACTTCTGACCTATCACTATCTGGAGGCAGAATTCTTCCGATCTTCTGATGCCATCCCGGAGCAATATTGGTCGCTTTCCAAGCGCGAGCAAGCTGATGCCATCTGGCGGACTCTCTTCGTAGAAAATACTCCTATCTCAGAGGCCACGCGCGGGGTCATTGCTGTGCTCCAGGCTTTCCAATTGCCTACAGATCGAGCGGGTTTGGCCGAAGCAAGGGCCTTCTTCAAGGCGCAAACCATCGAGCGGCACATTGAGCGGGTGCTGCAGATGGCGGGTGTCAGCGAGGAAGTCATGACGAACGATCCGCGCGATCCAGAGGAAAGCGCGGTCTGGATGAAGGGAATGGTGAATCACCGTCAATTTCGCGCTGTTTTGCGCTTGAATCGAATTCTATGTGCCTGGTCCACGCACTGGCAGGTGTTAGCCAATCAAGGCTGCAAGGTTGACGAGCTCGCCTCGGAGAGGTCTGCGGCGGCAGTGCGGCGGTTCTTGATGGATTGGTACGCGCGCATGCAGCCCGTCTACATGGCAGTCTCGCTGCCAGACACTTTCGAATATCCTCGAGAGACAGCTGGCAATCGATTGCTAAGGGATGCGGTGTTTCCTGCTTGCCGCGACTTACGAATACCGGTCTCGCTCATGATAGGAGTTCGCAAGCAGGTTAGTCCGGCATTGCGTTTGGCGGGCGACGCCGTGGGCCGATCGAACATGCTGGCTCTTGAAAACTTATGCCGCGAATTTCCGGACAACCGCTTTCTGGTGAGTGTGCTCAGCCGCGAGAACCAGCACGAACTGTGCGTTTACGCCCGCAAGTTCAGCAATTTGATGCCCTTCGGCTGCTGGTGGTTCATGAACAATCCTTCGATAGTGGAGGAGATCACTCGCGAGCGTATCGAGATGTTGGGAACGAGTTTTATTCCCCAACACTCCGATGCCCGCGTGCTCGAGCAAGTGATCTACAAATGGAACAACACGCGGAGGACGTTAACGCGTATCCTCCCCGATACCTATCGTCTCCTGTCGGAAGACGGTCGTGCTGTCACGCGCGACGACATTCAACGTGATATTACCCGTCTTTTTCGATCGAACGCCGAAGCTTGGACGGGTCGGCACTCGCCCGCTTCGGATGCGCCGACCGAAACCTAGCCCTTGTGGCAATCGGTGGTGCGTCAGTCCTGGTGGCAGACGTTCCATTCGCCGGAGCGCTTACAATTTCAATCAACGAAGCCGGAGAGCCTACTTAGCCAGTGTCGATTTAGGAGGTCACCATCATCTTGAAAGAGAGCAATGGCATGTTTAAAGCTTCCTTCACGCGCAACGGGCTAAGAGCGGCAAATCCACTCGAGGGGCGCAGCATGCTGCGCCCCAGCTCTCCACACTGCAAGCGTCAGTACCCTGTCGCGCCAGTCAGTATCCCAGTTTCTTATCCACAACATTGCGCAACGCCTCGCCCCTCCGGACTCGTTCATACTGCTCAATGAAAAACTGCATGGCATTATCCAGCCAATCAGGCGTATGGTCCGCGCAATGGGGAGAAAGCAAAACATTCTCCAGCTTGTAAAACGGATGACCGGCAGGCAACGGCTCGTGATCGAAGACGTCGAGTGCGGCGCCTCTGATCCTCCCGCTCGAAAGCGCGGCCACCATGGCCTCCTCGTTGATCACCGGCCCGCGCCCGACATTGATCACCACCACCGTCGGCTGCATCGCGGCAAACTCCGCCTCGCCAATCATTCCGCGCGTCTCCGAAGTCAACGGTGCAGCGACAACCACGTAGTCGGACCTTGCAATCATCTCAAGCCGGCGCTCCGGCGGATAGCTCTGGGCAATCAGCGAGTCGGCAGTCTCGGAACGTGAAGCATGCCGCCGGACGGCGAACACGGTCATTCCAAGCGCACGCACTCTCTCGGCGATAGCGTGCCCGATGTCCCCATATCCGATAATCCCGACGGTGTGCCCCGATACCCACGAAACGTCGAAAGGCTCCCACACGCCAGCCATCTGATTGCGAATCATGCGCCGAAAATCTTTTGCGAAACACAAAATCGCGCCAAGCGCAAACTCACCCAAAGATGCGCTAAACACTCCAGCCCCGTTGGTCAGTGGCACGGAGCTTTCTTTCAGCTCCGGGAAAAGTGTCCTCTCCAGTCCCACGGATCGCGAATGCACCCAAAGCAAATTCGGACACATTTGAAACACCTTCTCAAACAATACAATGGAGCCCGACCAGTTGCAGAGCACGCTGGCGTCGACGGCTGTGCCTTCAAATGCTTCGGCGGAACTTCCGGCGATAATTTTCACGTCCGCGAGTTGCTTCCTCAGCTTGGCAAGCTGCGCCTCAGCCGGTTCAGCCGGACCAACAAGGACAAAAATCGTGTCGTTTCTCATGGAAGTCCCAGGAACAGCGCAAGAGATTACACCACAATCGCGCCAAACCGTAGCCCATGACCGCAGTTCATAAAAAAAATCAAATCCGTTATCTGAAGCATGGAGTTTGACACCGCAAAGGGAGTCCTCCTAAACTACACCGCTTCGCAAAAGCCATTGGCAGTTGACCGAGCAATTGCAAAGTTCTACGGTTGTCTCTAGCGAATCCCAAATGGTCGGAAGGAACTCTGTGCCTTCAAAAGATTCTAAGTCGCTGAGAAGCTATCGCTGGTACGGCCCGGACGATCTGCGTTCCTTCGGGCATCGTTCGCGAGCCGCTTCCATGGGCTGTACGCAAGCGGATTACGCGGGCAAGCCGGTCATCGCCATTATCAACACCTGGGGTGACATCAATCCGTGCCACAGCCATCTTCGCGAGCGCGCGAAAGACGTCAAAGCGGGGGTGTGGCAAGCCGGTGGTTTCCCCGTCGAAATGCCAGCGTTCACCCTCGGCGAAACCTTTCAGAAGCCCACCACAATGATGTATCGCAACCTCCTGGCGATGGAAACCGAGGAGTTGTTGCGTTCCTACCCCGCCGATGGCTGCGTGCTGATGGGCGGTTGCGACAAAACGACTCCGGCGCTTTTGATGGGCGCCATCAGCATGAATCTCCCCGCGATCTATGTTCCGGCAGGTCCCATGCTGCGTGGCAATTGGCGCGGGCAAGTCTTGGGCAGCGGCTCTGATGTCTCGAAATACTGGGCAGAGCGCCGCGCCGGCAACATCGATCTCCAAGCCTGGACGGAGATCGAAAACGGCATTGCGCGCTCCGCTGGAACTTGCATGACCATGGGCACGGCATCCACCATGACGAGCCTGACAGAGGTATTGGGCTTCACTCTTCCGGGCGCAACGTCAATCCCCGCGGTCGATGCCAATCACCCCAAGATGGCCAACCGTTCCGGCCGTCGCATCGTGGAGATGGTCTGGGAAGACTTGAAGCCGCGAGACATCTTGCGCGAAGCCTCCTTTAACAACGCGATTGCAGCCGTCTTTGCCCTCGGGGGCTCGACGAACGCAGTCATCCACCTGCTGGCGATGGCCGGAAGAGCGGGAATAAAGCTTGCGCTCGACCGCTTCGACCGGTTTTCCCAGAAAACGCCCATGCTCGCGAATATTCGTCCCAGTGGCAAATACCTGATGGAGGATTTCTATTACGCCGGCGGATTGCCGGCATTGCTGCGAATGCTGGCGCCTCACCTGGATTTAAGTTGCTCGACCATCACGGGAAGAATCCTAGGCGAGAATATTTCCGGCGCTGAAATCTACAATACCGACGTCATCCGCACCCTGGACAACCCCGTTCTGGCCTCCGGCGGCTTGGCCATTCTCTACGGAAATCTCGCTCCAGACGGAGCCGTCATCAAGGCTTCCGCCGCCGAACCAAGACTCCTGAAGCATACTGGTCGCGCCATCGTGTTCGACAGTTTCGACGAAATGAATGCCCGTATCGATGATCCGGCCCTCGACGTAGATGAGAACACCGTGCTCGTGCTTCGAAACGCCGGTC
>Ga0210410_10001278_pt1 | contig 23937 bp, 19 predicted proteins | sample IncBWC4MmetaG_FD_161058 | JGI IMG/M metagenome (GOLD analysis project Ga0210410, IMG submission 161058) | Forest soil microbial communities from Barre Woods Harvard Forest LTER site, Petersham, Massachusetts, United States - Inc-BW-C-4-M | ecosystem: Environmental > Terrestrial > Soil >... | reverse complement strand
AGGCGATTCATGAGCTTCAGATGTGGATTGCGGAAAACCTTCGTAACAATCTGTCCGTACAGATGCTAGCCAGCCGAACCGCAATGAGCGTTCGGAATTTCGAGCGCGTGTTCACGCGCGAGTTGGGAAGAACGCCATCTCATTATGTCTTGCAAATGCGAGCCGAAGCTGCGCGCCGACAGCTAGAGAGTACGGACCAAGGCCTCAAACAAATCGCTGCCGCCTGCGGATTTACCAGTGCGGATTCGATGCGGCGCGCGTTCCTGCGATCCGTGGGAACCACGCCCCACAGGTATCGCCATCGGTTCCACGGTCCTGAAAGGTGCGCTTAATTTGGAAGCGAAGTTATGCCTCTGTCCCTGGGAAGTGCCGAATGGCCCACCATACAGAAGGGCCACGCGGTCGGTCATGCTGAATGCTTTCGCTATTTGAAATCTTCGTATACGGCTGCCGCTGCCACGCTGTTGGGGCGTGAAGCCTTGCTCCGCGAAAAGCTGTCACTTGATCGGTGCGAGTTTCACATTGATGAAGAGCTGAATGTCAGTTCCATTTCGATTTACAGTCACTGCACGTTGCCCCGCCGCGTCGAAGAATTCTCTTACCTGTTGTAGAAGCAACTGAGACGTAGGTGTCCCGTCTATGGCCGTAATAACATCTCCAACACCGCGCGACAAACTCTCCTGTTTCCTCGTCGGACTTCCTCGATTGGAAGGATCAGGCCCGATTTTTGAACAAATCGCGGCCTAGCGGTTTTTGTATTTCAATCTGAGGCTCGGGCTGCTCTCCTCCTTCGTTGTGGGCCCCTGGGCTCATGTGCATTTTGTATGTGCGTCGCCCTCCAGGGACTGCTTGCTTGATATTCGGGTCTGGCAGTAGGGATATCCCGAGGTAGGAGCACGTACAAATAGTTTCAAACTGTGTCTCTCGACTTGGGGCTTCAATTGCAGACGGATTGTCTTGCTACGGAAGCTACAAGGATTGAGAGCCAGTTGCCCGAAAGTAAAATTACTGGGTTTCTACACGCACGTCGGCGAACTTTCGAAAGTCCTGGTCGAAGGTGGCCACCGGTGTGTCTTCGGCCGCCGCCGTCGCGGCGAGCACGCAGTCCACGAAATGGACTTTTGTTTTTCGATAGCGTTCCAATGCGTCGAGGTGAATCGTCGTCCCGCCAATCTCAACACCGGGGCTCGAAATGAGCCTGCCGAGCGCCGAGGAGACATTTCCACGCGGATGCTCATAGAAAGACTCCAGTACAAACACGCACTCGGCCAAAACAGCTGGCAACACGACAATCACGACATCGCCGCGGTCACAGGCATCGAACAGTTTTCCGGCGGCCTTGGCATGCTTTTCGTGATCCTGCACGAGATAGCGAACAATCAGATTGGTGTCGACCAGCCTTCGCTTGCTCACCGGACGTCGTCCCGACCACGGGCAGCTTCAGCCGCAGCCTCGCGGATTTGTGCGAAGGACATCCCCTTGCCCTTCTTGCTGGCCAGCGCACCCTTCAGTGACCGCGTACCCGGGTGCACACGAATGGTGGCATGGTCCCCTTCAACCAGGTACTCAAGCTTGTCGCCCGGTTTGATTCGCAACGCCTTGCGAATCTTTCCTGGAATGGTTGTCTGTCCCTTACTCGTTACCTTGGAATGCTGCATCGCATCGTCCCTTACAATCTAGGAATTCCTTACATTCTAATTGTCCCTTACTCTACATCGCTTGGCAAGCGGCGAAAAGATTGAATTCCCATAGCCATTAGCCCGCATCCGCCGCAAACGCCAGCGGCTTCCTTCAAACGGCTCTATCGAACGCGCGCCAGAGCATCTTGCTCCCATCTCACTCTTCGGCGGAAGCGCGCATCCGATAGAGCACTAACGTTTTTCGGTACTAATGGAGGATCACTTCCGAATGGCCTGTCACTCCCTCCCAATTGCGCGCCTTACGGCGGAGAGATTCTCACCGCTGCTCCAACTCAGGTAAGATCTCCCGCATGGAATTCAAAGTGCGTTTTAGCGAAGATCCTGGGTTCGTCTTGAGGAGCGCTGACGCATTCCTTTCATCGGAACCAGTTTTGCACAATCTGATTCTGTCGATTCTCCACTCCCGCGTGGCTCAGGGCGATCTAGGCCGGTATTGGATCGCATTTCACGGAGAGAAAACCGTCGGCGTCGTCATTCAGTCACCTCTAGACTACCCAGCGACCCTGACACCGATGGAATCGCGAGCGGTGCTGGCGATGGTGGATGAGATTGCGGAAGCTGGCGTGACCCTACCCGGTGTCAATGGGGACGCGGCAACAGCAGCCAGCTTCGCTGGGCAATGGAGTGAACGATGTAAATCGGCAGCCACGCCCTTCCAGGGGATGCGTCTCTACGAACTCTTGGAGCTGGGAGAAGTTCCCCGTACCGAAGGTCGGTTACGGCAGGCAAGTCCGGGCGACCGTGCTTTGATGATTCAATGGACTCGTGCGTTTCAGAATGAAATTGGTGAGTCTGCAAACGATACCGAACTTCGCGTAGACAGAGGGTTGGCCGCCGGACAGCTCTGGGTTTGGGATCAAAACGGAGAGACGACGTCTATGGCCGTAAGCCGAGAACCAGTACAAGGCGTGGTTCGGCTGTCTGGAGTCTATACGCCACCCGAAAAGCGAAAGCACGGCTACGCGGCAGCCTGCGTTCATGCTTTGTCAAAGCATCTTCGCCTCGGTGGGTATCGGTGCATTCTCTACACTGACCTGGGCAATCCCACATCAAATTCTATTTACCGGCGAATTGGGTATAGGGCCGTAGCAGAGGCTGTTCGTTATCGTTTTGACTGATCCACCAGCCGCGGCAGTCGAACTACGCACCTTACCTGCCGTGTTCGGCCAACCGGAAGTTGGTCCCGGCTTGAGTCGGTACCGGAAAGTCGCGTAGTGTTTACCGATGGAAAGCGCGGGCGATTGCTGATTCAGCCCCGAGTCACGGGCTACACTTCCCTAATCCTGTAAGGGAAGGTTTGCCGACAATTCGTTGTGAGGTGGCGGGCGAATGCTGCACTTCTACAGTGCTTTCTCCTTGACGAGCCACGGATGCGGGCTTAGTTTCATAAGCAGATTAGGATACTCGGATGCCCGAACGCGCGCAGATCCTTCCCGGCACTCTCGATTTGCTCATTCTGAAAGCGGTCTCTCTGGGCCCGCTCTACGGCTACGGTATTCTGCTGCGCATCGAACAGATTTCACACGGAGCGCTGCTGATCGAACAGGGTGCGCTCTACCCTGCGCTGTTTCGACTTGTGCGGCAAAGATTGCTGAAGGCTCACTGGGACACGTCGGAGAACAACCGACGGACCAAGTTCTACGAGCTGACAACCGCCGGTCGGAAACGCTTGCGCCAGGAGGAAGAAGGCTGGAACCGCTTGGTTATCGCCATTGCCTCAGCGCTTAAGGCGCAGCCGGAGGAAATATGAGGATCTTCGCCTCGCTTCGTTCGATCATTTCGGCGCTGTTCCACCGTTCTCTGGTCGAGAAGGAGATAGAAGAGGAGCTGCGTGCGCACATCCAGGATCGCGCCAATGATCTCGAGCGCTCTGGCGTGCCGCGCGCGGAGGCCGAGCGACGCGCCCGGCTGGACTTCGGCGACTATCAGAAGTTCAAGGAAGAAATCCGCGAAGCACAGGGCACGCATTCCCTTGAAACCTTGATTCAAGACCTGCGCTACGCCCTGCGCATGTTGCGCAAGTCGCCCGGTTTCACCGCCGTCGCTGTGCTCACTCTGGCCCTCGGCATTGGCGCCAACACCGCCATCTTCAGCGTGACGGACACATTACTTTTTCGGTCGTTGCCATTTCATCGGCCAGACCGGATCGCGCTCCTTCAAAACGCCATCGTCGAGGATTCCTTTCCACCCCACGACACCGTGAAGCAATTTCACGACTGGGCGCAGCGCAGCACATATCTCGCCGACGCTGCAGTTTTTGAGGGCATCGACGCGAACCTTGGTGGCGGGCGCGGCGTGGTTCGGGCGCATATTGTGCAGACATCCTGGAATTTCTTCTCGGTCCTGGGCACGCAACCCACAGTAGGACATGGATTCGCCCGCGACGACGAGGTGGACGCAACAGGGTTCGGGCTGCCTGGTCGCAACGCGGTGGCGGTGATCGGTTACGGGCTCTGGCAGGAGCTTTTTGGCGGCGACCCTAAAGCCCTAGGCGCAACGATCAGCGTGGAGGGAAACCGGTTGATGGTTATCGGAGTCGCTCCGCGCGGATTCGATTATCCGGATCACTGCGTCCTCTGGAAACCCGCCGCGTTCAGCCGAGGAAACAACGGCTGGGTAGCTATCGCGCGCCTGAAACCAGGAATCTCCTGGGCACATGCACGCTCTGCGTTTGCCGTCGAAGTAGCGCCGCAACTGCCCAAACCAGCAAAGACTGAAAGTCCAGACCTCGCTCCACAATTGTTGTCGCTGCAGGACGGGCTCCTCGGCCCCGTGAAAAACGCTACGCTGCTCTTGCTGGGAGCAGTTCTGTTGGTCTTGTTGATGGCATGCACGAATGTCGCGAATCTGTTGATCGCACGTACCGCGGACCGCCGCGTAGAGCTGTCGGTTCGCGCCGCCCTGGGCGCAAGCCGCGGCAGGCTGGCGCGCCAGTTGCTCACCGAGTGCCTTCTGCTCTCTCTCGTCGCGGCCATAGCTGGATTGCTCGCCGCATATTGGACTGTCCCGCTCGCGGCAATCGTCGAGCCGCCGCCGCTGGGCGTGCAGTCCTATTCCGTCCTGAATGGACACGTTCTGGCTTTTACTCTGGCGGCCTCGGTAATTGCAGCCATGCTGTTCGGTCTGCTGCCTGTGTTGGACATCGGCAACCTCCGCGTTCTCGGCCCGCAACCTTCCGCGACGAGCCGCGGCGCGCGAGTGATCCGTCAAGCCGTCGTCGCTGCACAAGTGATGCTGACGATGGTTCTTCTCTCAGCATCCGTCATGGTCGGGCATGCGTTCGCCCATATCATGAGCACCGACCGCGGTTACAACGTAAAAGCAATTGCCACAGTAAGCGTCTCTTTAGGCGGCACAACCTATCAATCGGGCGACCGCCAGCTCCCGTATTTCGAGGAAGTGCTGGACCGTGTGCGAAACCTGGCTGCGGTTCGCAGCGTCAGCGCCACTGAATTCCTGCCGCTCGACGCGAGAGGATTCATCGGAGGAGACTTCGGGATCGACGGGCATCCCGCGAAACGCAATTCGATGATCGTCCCCGTGTTCGCGAACTATTTTCAGACCATGGGTGGGCAAATCCTGTACGGTCGCGAATTCAACGACGCGGAAGTGCGTTCCGGCGCGAAGGTCGCGGTGGTCAATGAACGGTTTGCCGCCGGGTTTGGCGAGCCGTCTCAAGCGATCGGCCGGCGGCTCACAACCGCAAGCGGGTCCTCGTGGCAAATCGTGGGCGTTGTGAAAGGGATGGACTACGAAACCGATCCGACGCTCATAAATCCGTTTCAAGTGTTCATTCCCCCCGCGCATCCCGGCATTTTTCCGCCGGCAACCTTCGTCGCGCGCGTCGATGCCCCCGTAGAGAGCCATCTTTCCGCCATCCGCGACACCATCCGCTCAGTCGACACGGACGTGCCCGTTTTCGGCGCCGAAACCATGCAGCAGCGCCTGAATGAGCTGTTCGCTCATCCGAGATTCTATCGCTTCATCATCTGGACGTTCACCGGATTCGCCTTGTTGCTGATTGTTGCTGGGACTTACGGTCTGCTCGCCTACACAGTGGCGCGCCGCACCAGCGAGATTGGTATCCGCATGGCACTGGGCGCGACGCGGACTAATGTCGGACGCATGGTGCTTGGCGAAGCTTTTCTGACGGTTTGTGTCGGCATCATCGGCGGCGCTCCTCTCATCTTCTGGATCAAGCGCCTTGCCGGTAGCTTGATGGGAAGCGCGCCGGGCAGCTTGACCGCGCCAATCGCGTTTGGCGCATTAGCGATTCTCGCCGTCGCACTCCTCGCCGCCTACATTCCCGCGCGGTGCGCCATGCGCGTCGATCCTGTGGTCGCGCTGCGGTATGAATAGCCCAGACCGCACGCAACTCTTCCTCGGAAAAATCTTGGGCAAACGTCTGGTGATTTGTTGACATTCCCGGCCGTTGCTCACCGTTCATCACAAGTTGCTGATTTTCCCCCGCTTTATGCTCGCTCCGGCAAGTTCTGATTAAAGTGGTCAACTGACTTCTAAGCAGGATGTCGTGGGCTCGAGTCCTACCGGGCGCGCTACTCTTTTGGAACGCATTGAAGCAGTAAGATTTAGATAAAACTCAGTTCACCCCGACCATCTACTTTTTTGAGAGATGGTCGGGGATGCAGAACTATGGCGTTTTTTCCCTTTCTTGCATGGATCCAGTTGCTTACCTGACCGCTCTCGATTCTGTATCCACTGAGAATCACTCCCTGTCATAAAAATGTAATGCACGCAAAGCACGTGATGATGATTGCTACGCGGTTACGACAATTTTGCCGACCTGCTCGTTTGGTGTCACGCTCTTTTCGCGACGAAGGAAATCTCTGAATAGTCAATTCCCGTATATCGTGGAAGCACTGGGCGATCTGCCTGCGGGAACGGTTATAGACGGAGAATTAGTCGCCCTCGATGACAGCGGCCGTCCGGATTTCGATCTCCTGCAGAATTTTCGCGCTGAAGCATCTCGAAACCAAATACGAGCGGCCCTGCCCGAGGCGTCTCCACGGCGGCACTGCCGGATCTCTGTATATCGACGCTCAGACTGCCTGATAGAAATAACAATCGTTCTGCCTAACCGGCCCTGAATTCGTTCGTCCTATAATCAGATGGTCTATGGGAACAGAGAAACCGAAGGCCGATCTTTTGCCTGGCACGCTGGACATGATGGTTCTCAAAATACTGACCCGGGGCCATCTACATGGTTATGCCATTGCTCAACTTATTCAGCAATTGTCCGACGATCTGCTGCGGGTGGAAGAAGGATCTCTCTACCCTGCTCTCCAGCGGCTCGAACTCAATGGCTGGATCGAAGGGGAGTGGGGCCTGTCGGCCAGTAATCGTCGGGCTCGCTTCTACACGCTGACGTCGGACGGCCGGAAGCATCTCAACGCAGAGGCTACCCGCTACCGGCAGGTGACCGGGGCGGTTGCCCGGATTATGGGGTTCGCTTAATTAAAAGGACGCTTCCAGCAAGTGGCATTCCGCCGGGCCGGGAGCGCATTCGGAGACGGTATGAGATTCGGCACGAGTTGGAAGCGCTTTCGGCTGCGCCTGCGGTATTTGGCACAACACAGCGAACGGCAACGATTGCTGTGGGAGGAAATGGATTTCCATATCGAATCGATGGCGCAAGACCTGGTCGGGAGAGGTATGTCAGAGCAGGAAGCGCGTGCGGCGGCGCACAGAAAGTTTGGCAATATCACACGGAGATTGGAAGAAGCGCGCGCCACCTGGATCGCGCAATGGATGAACAATGCGGGGCAAGATCTGAAGCATTCGTTTCGCGCGATGCGGCGCGATGCGGGTTCCACCGTGTTTGCGATTCTCATTGCCGGCATCGGCATCGGCGCCAGCTCGACAGTGTTCAGCGTCGTAAACGCGCTCCTGCTGCGTCCGCTACCCTTTCGCGATCCTGGACGATTGGTATGGATCTCCAATGGGGAAAACTATAGCACGCAAGCCGAACAGTATTCAGACCTCCGGGACCAGAACCAGTCATTCTCCGATCTGGCGGGCTGGTCCGGGTTCTACCGCTCGGGCGACAAGGAATTGATGGGAGCCGGGGAGCCCGAGCGTCTTACGAGCGTTCCGGTGACCGAGCACTTCTTCGCACTGCTGGGCGTGGAACCTGCAATCGGAAGATCGTTTACCAGCGAGGAGTGCCAAAGGAGATATTCCGCTCCGCCAGCCATGTTGTTAAGCCATAGCTTTTGGCGGAGGCGGTTTGCTTCTGATCCGGACGTGGTAGGCCGGAAACTAATGTTGGACAACGAGCCCGTGATAGTAATCGGCGTGCTACCTGCGTCGTTTGATTTCGCGAGCGTCTTTGCCCCGGGTACTCCGATCGATATCTTTATTCCCTGGCCGCTAACGGACAAAATGAAACCCGCCGGAAACACGATGGTGATCGTCGGAAGGCTAAAGGCCGGCGCTACCGTCGAGCGTGCGCAGGCTGAGTTCACGGTCTTGGCGAAACAACTCGAGGGCCAACATCCGGAGAGGAACCCGGTCGACCCGAGGCTGGTTCCGCTGAAACAGCACGTGAGCGGGCAAGTGCGTCCAGCTCTCGTGGTGCTGATGTGCGCAGTTGGTATGGTGATGTTGATTGTCTGCGGAAATCTTTCGCATCTGCAAATGGCGCGAATGGGGACGCGACAAAAGGAAATGGCGATACGAGCGGCGTTAGGAGCTGGGCGTTTTCGGCTGCTGCGACAGATGCTAACCGAAAGCGTAACCCTCTCGTGTTGTGGTGCCGCGCTGGGCGTCCTTCTCGCCGTGGCTGGCACGCGCGAGATGGCGCATCTCCATGCATTCAACCTTCCTCTTCTGGAAAGCGTTCGGGTCGATGGGAGCACCCTTGCCTTCACCTTGCTGGCAGCGATCGCTTCGGGCGTGCTCTTTGGTCTGGCACCCGCGCTGCAGGTCCCGGCGTACAAGCTCCGTGAAGGGCTGCAAGACGGGGGCCGCGAGTCGAGTGGCAATAGCCGGCATGGCTGGTTCCGCGACGGACTGGTGGTCTCCGAGTTCGCCCTCGCCTGCGTACTGCTCGTCGGCGCGGCGCTGCTCATTCAGAGTTTTCTGCGGGTCCTGGACGTGAATCTAGGATTTCGACCGCAGCGCGCAGCCGCGTTGAGGATCGACCCGAGTTTTCGGATCTCGAGTCTCGCGCAACAGAACTCCTTTATCGACGATGTGTTGCATCGCACTCGGTCAGTCCCCGGCATCGCGGCAGCCGGGATAACCGATGTCCTGCCGCTCGGCGGGGACCGGTCTTGGCAAGTCTCGGGCAAAGGGCAGATTTACGAAAAGGGCCATCACCCGGAGGCATTTGTTCGCGTCGTGAGCGATGGATACTTCGAGGCCCTAGGAATCCCGTTGAAGCTGGGGAGACAATTTACGGAGAGCGATCGAGCGTCGAGCGATCCCGTGGTGATGGTGAATGAGACTTTGGCTCGCACTCTGTGGCCGGGGCAGAACCCGGTCGGACAGATAATGACGCAGGACGGTGGACGGCGAGTAGTCGGCGTTGTTGCCGATGTCCGTCACGGAGGACCCGAAAGATCGGGTGGATCAGAAATGTATCTGCCGATGCGACAGACTAGGGACTACCCCGAAATGGAGTTGGTAGTGCGGACAGCACTTCCCCCGGAAAGCCTAGCAGCAGGTATTCGGACGGCTCTGCGGCCAGTCGATCCTAATCTCCCGGTCAGCGAGTTTCAAACGCTCCAGGGTTTGGTCGATAAAGTAGTGTCGCCACGGCGGTTTCTGGTAATGCTGCTCGCGGGATTTGCGGGGTTCGCGCTGTTGCTTGCATCGCTGGGGATTTACGCGTTGATTTCTTATTCGGTGAATCAGCGCACAAGAGAGATTGGTATCCGCATGGCGTTGGGAGCTTCCGCGACTAATCTGCAGAGTCGTATTCTTCTGCATACGCTTGGATTGGCTGCCCTGGGGTTGGCGCTGGGAATGGCAGTGTCACGAGTTCTGACGAGCGCGCTGGGAAGCTTGTTGTTTGGCGTTACGCCCGGCGATCCGGTCACATTTATCGGGATGGGAGCGCTGCTGATTGTGGTGGCTGCCCTCGCTGGGTATTTTCCCGCTCGTAGAGCTTCGCGAATCGATCCGATGGTGGCATTGCGAGCGAGTTGAACGGAAACGAACGCACCGGGGCGCGTGGGCTGAAGCCGTGTCCGATATGTTGATGGGGATCCACGATTTTCTCTGTCATAAAAATGCGTAATACACGCGGAGCACGCCAAGAGGGCGCTCGGGAAGTCCTATTCGTTCAATCCATCCTTCGCGAATGCACGTAGCGTGCCCGAGTGGCTGGTGATCCGGCCCCAACTTCCCACAACCCCGTTTCCGTGAAGATGGAAGATCCTATTGTGAAGGGAGCACAGCAGTCGTCATCGGTAAATTCACAAACTTCGACGTGAAACTGCACGAGACGGTACGATTTGCGATGGTCTATCGGAAACGTGGCAATCACTGGAAATTGGTCGCGGGACAGCTAGTGCTTGCGCCTGCCAAATAGAATAACTGATCAAGTCTCAGCTATTTACAGATTAGTAGACGATCAGCGACCAGGAACCTGCTGGAGGACGTTGCCTAAAGTGTATTTGTCAGAGTCCGTAGCTCGGCTAATCCTGACTCGCCAAGGAGGTGCAGCAGCTCTTCCGAGCAAACGTCGAAGATGTCGAGTGTTCCATCCTGTGTAAGGGTGCAGCAGTCGGAGCCAGGACCTTCGTCGATCGCCAGCTTGCCATTCTCAACCATAATTGGAAAAGCGGTGCAGAAGAAAGGCTTGAGATTTACGGGCGAGTCTTGGGTCGCTATCTGAAGAACGCATCTGCCGGCGCTGTTCAGAAAGACGCAGGCGCCGCCATGAGTCCGCGTGCCCATAACCTGGCCGGAAGGAAAATCCGTATCTGCGCGTATCCCGGCCTCAAACCATCGACCGGGATCCTGTTCCTGACCAGAGTCCATGTGCCTCCGGATCAGGTCAGAGTGCTCCAGAATTTTGTCGTGCTCCAGCAGATCAGTCCAGACCCCAGTCCTGCAGCAGCCACCTTTGCACCGCCGTGTGCCGCAGCCCGGTGCGAAGCGCCCGCGAAAAATGTTTTCGTCGATCGTGAGCGGACCGATGTGACCGAGTTTGTGATGGCGCAGCATGCAGCTTTGTTCCAACATTCGCTGCCTTCCCCAGCTTCGCGCGGCCGAAACTCCAACACCACTACCTTGCCACGCAATCGTCCCAATTCCCACTGATCCATCGAGCGCTTGGATCCACTTCGAGACAGGTGATCCGAATCACGCCAGACAGCTTATCACCGCCGGGAACCGATAGGTGTTGTTAGGCGGCGTCTACCGTGATCGCCGGAAATTCTCACAGTCAGCGTCTCCATGAGTACGTGAGCTTGATGGCAAACCGATTCTCATGAAATTGCGGAGGATTGGTTGCGATGAGGCTGGCAAACTGCTGGCCTGAAGTGTAAATCACATACAGATCACTATCTGGGCGGTAGTTCCATCTCAGCCGAATGTTGGCGCTGGTGGCCTGATTGTTCGTCGTGTCGACTTGCAGGACGGAGGAAAGAGAGAGAAACCGGGAAAAAGCGTAATCGGTCTCCAAGGCGCCCAGGACGACTGAGAAGTTTCCGCCGGGTACAGGCAGGCGAAAGCGGTCCCACTCCGGGCCTGCTGAGATGAAAAGCTTCTTGTTCACACGATAGGTTGCGTTCAAGCGTAATTCGTTCAGTTGGCCGTTGTAGTAGCCGCCGAAGCGCTCAAAAAGCCGGACATTCACCAGACGATCCTCAGGCGAACCAGCCGTAATCGCATGCCTGGTCCAGTGGTAGATCCCGGAAGGAATGTAGACATTTCTGTATATGTTGAATGGCGTCGTCAGAAGCTGCGTAAACACATCCACGATGTCGTCGTCGGTATAAGCGCTGTTGTTGAACTTGGCGCGAAAGGTGGTTGCCCACTCCTGCGTTTGAAGGATGTGGTTTGTCGTGGGTTCGTGGAAAATGTAACCTTCGAACTGCAGCTCTCGCGTGCCGGCGAATTTCGGTCGAACTTTGAAATTGGCGTCGAGGGTGTCGCAAATGCAGTCGGCCCGCTCCAAGAAACCGACTTGCGGATTGAAGTTCAGTCCGATTTTCTGGCGGCCAGCCAAAAAGTCCAGCCAGTTGGAACGGAATGTCAGGTTCAGACCAACATCGGTCTGACCGCTCGAAAAACCAGGCGTGCGGGTCTGGGCGGCATAGCCGCTAACGACAAGGTTGTTTGATAAGACAAATCTTCCGTCCAGTCCCGCGCTTTGATTGAACCCGGGATCGGCGTTATCCGAGCGTTTATCGACGAACATGCCTCCCAAATACGAGCCCCCGTGATCCAAGGATACTTTCACGCGTCCTACCGCGAAGTTTGCTCCGGAATTTGGGCCGGAGGAACGTGTGTCCACGTCCATCAGACCGAACTCAAACCGACTTAGAGAGCCTGTGATTTTGGCACCCGCATTGATAGGAACCTGCTGTCCAGATATCGGATCGATTCCAATCTGCCGGCTGAAGAAGAGTTGATCGGTCGTGTTGGCGGTCCCACCGAAGGCCATGGGGAATGCAAAGACCCCAGCGTTTTCCAGGAAGAACTGCCTTTTTTCCGGAAAGAATAGCTTGTAAGGGCTCAGGCTGAGTTGCTGGACGTCGACATCGGAGTCTGCGAAGTCGGTGTTGGCCGTCAGATTCGCAACAATATTGGAGCGCAGACCAATCTTGGCATCAACACCGCCGGCATAAAGCGCCCTCGTACCCGACATCAATCCAGCCATTGCAGCATTTGCCGGCAAGCTGGTGAAACCGGTGAGTCCATAGGGCTTGATGATGAGCAAGCGTCCGCTGCCGATTTCGCTGATCCCATGCAACTCTCCGGCCTGACTAATCTTGGCAGCACCGTAGACGCGTCGCCATCCACTCCAAAGATCTTCTTCGTTCTTCCGGCGGATGAACCGTTTGAAATTAAGGCCCCACACGACATCGTTGGAATGCATGAAGTTCAGCGTGGAGAACGGGATGCTGATGGTCGCTGTCCATCCGTCTTTGGTAATTCGCGACTCTGATGTCCAGACCCCGTCCCAACCGGGATCGCCGTCTTGCGTATCTCCCTCCTGTTCATTCGTGATCAAAGCATCTCTTTGTGTGCCCAGAGGATTGATCTGGAAGACGTAGGCATTGCGCCGGTCGCGCTGCGAGTCAATGATGATCTCGAAATAGTCATCGAGTTGCTGGCTGGCGTCGCGCCGAAGCTGCGAAGCCACGAGACCATCCGGCCCGGAGTCGTAGCAGATGACGCCAAAATATACCTCGGTGCGCGAGTACAGTATTCTTACTTCGGTTCTCTCGGTGGAGGGCTGACCTTCGAAGGGCTCGCGCTGCTTGAAGTCGGTGATCGGTCCCGACTTCTGCCAGACGGGATCGTTCAGGGTTCCATCCATTGGAGGAGCATGATCGACTCGAGTGGCATGTGCAATCGAGGCTTCCTCTTTAGAGGCCTTACCGATTGTGGTCTGCCCTGAGACTCGAAACGGAATCGCGAACCCCCACGTGAGCGTGATGAATGCTCCGGCAACTGCTTTCGTTCGTCGCAGCACTGTCCCCACCCCAGTACCGTTCCATTAGATTATGCGAGACTGTATCGACAACTGAGACGGACCAGAACTCTTCGCCGATCGTTCCAGTGTGCGCTCAACGATCTCGCGAATCAGGCTGTCGTATGTTCGACCACTCGCTCGCGCAGACCGGGCGAGACCGGCGTCCTCGTTGAGATCCGCATTGGGATTCGCCTCGGTCACAAACACCGACTCATCTGAGGCGCGTACGCGAAAGTCAATTCGCCCATAGTCCCTCATCTGAACGGCTTCGGCGGCTTTCACTGCCATGCTCTTAACAGTTTCCTCCAATTCGCTGGAAAGCTGGGCCGGACAACGCGGAACTGTTGTGGTGAACTGGAAGGAATCGGTCATCCACTTAGCGGCAAAGGTGACAATCTTGTATTTATCGTGCGGAAATCCATCGAAGAGAATCTCGGATATCGGCAACGGGGAGAGGTGTCCGCCAGGGGCGGCCAGTAGCGTCACATTCAGTTCCCTTCCGGCAATGAATTCCTCGACCAGGGCAGCCTGCCCAAACTCTTTCCAGACAAAACGCACGCGCTCCGCCAGACTTGACTCATCCTCGACGATGGAATTCAAGTCAATTCCGATGCTGGCGCCCTCGCGGATCGGTTTTACAATGGCGGGCAGTTTGAGCTCCGCGGCAATAATCTTGTCCCCAGGCGAAAAGGTCTTCCAGCCTGGCGTCGGGACTCCGTGAGCCAGGAAAAGCGACTTTGCGACGCCTTTGTCATTGGCCAGAGCAAGGCCCAGAGCCGAAGAGCCGGTGAATGGAATCTCCAGGAGTTCAAAGAGCGCTGCGATATTCATTTCCAGTTTCGAGTTGCCGCCTAATGTCTCACAGCAGTTGAAGATCAGCTCCGGATGCTCGCGAACGAGGACCTCGCACAGATCTCTTGGATTGCTCGCTGCATACAAGAAAGTGTCGAATCCGGCATCGCGCAAGATTCCTTCAATCTTTTTCGATTGTCGAACAACCTCAAATTCCGAAGAATCGACGAAGTCGACGGGGACGACCAAACCATCTGACTGTGAGCGGGAGAGCCAGTGATCTTCGGGTGTAGTTTGCTTTGGCTCGTTGTAGATAATGGCGATCCGCATGTCGGGCTCCGCTCAGGCGTTCACCGGCAAGGGCGGTGAGGCCTGATCGTTTGTCACCGGGGCTTCAGGTAAGCGAGACAGAATCGGCAGGATGAACGCAGTGGCCACGGCGTCCATGACCAGGCAAGGCGTAAGACCAGCGCGCGCGTAAACACTGGCACCGACGATGTCGCCAACCGCTCCTGCCAATCCGAAAACGGAGTAACCAATGGCGGTGCTCGATCCTTCGAGACCGTGTGGCGTGAAGCGGGTCAGCATATCGAACAGGGCCACAATGACAAAACCCGTGAGTAGGCCCACAATCGCCGATACTGCAATGGCGCCAACAAGCCCCCGAATCAGCAGATACATGAATCCGGGAACAATGTTGATGGTGACCGAAATCCAAAGCAGCTTTTTCAGTGACCAGCGAGTGCTGAGCTCGCCGTAAACGGCACTAGCAATCAACGTTGCCCCGAACTGCACGGCCCGGCACAGTCCGAAAGCGTCGCTCGAGAGGTGAACCGAATCGGTGAGGAAGTAGAAAAGAGGCGTGTACCATCCCGGGGAAAAATTGTAGAGAAGCAAGATCGCAACAACCGGCCAGAGCCTTCGAGCTTGCGGTTTCAGGATGCGAAACAGTTGCGGAAGTGTTTCCGGGGCGGGAGCCTGAAAATCGGATCGCGTCTTCCGGAACACAGCGCGCGGTTTCCAAAAGCCCTGAAGGAAAATAGGGCATGTACACAGGCCGGCGACCAGAAAAATGGTCCGAGTCGCGACATGGCTGACCATCCAGCCTCCCGCCACCACGGAGACAATGGTCACCACGTTGGCAACCGTTTCGCTCAGGGCATTGAGCTTTCCGCTGGCTTCGTGTCGACGGGCCACGACCGCGAGCAGCGCCAGCGACGCCGCATCCAGCATCTGGCAGGCGACCTTGGCCGCGAAGATGCCCGCGATCAGTCGCCAGTAGCTCAGGTGAGCCGAAGCGAGCCACAGATAGCAAGCCGCTGCGGCAGGAGCAGCCACCAAGAAGTAGGCTCGATCACGCCAGCCGAGTGGACTCCAGCGGTCGCGCACAATGCCGAACAGAACAGCAGAGAATGCCGGGATCTGAACGACGGCATCGAAGATAGCCATCCCTGTTGGCGCTGAATGAAGATGATCCTTCAGTATGAACAACAATGGAATGCGCGTGAGCCCTTCCGGGTCCGCCATGTGATTGAAGAAGAGCAGCACGGAGAAATAAATGGCAATTCGTCTTTTACCGCTCACGCTGCTCCCGTGCTTTTCTTAGCGCGTCCAGGTAGGCGTTCGCAGGCGGACGCAACGATGCTTTCAATCAAGTCAGAGTGGCTCATCCCTCGCAGGCCACCCATGATGACGAGATCGGAATCAACTGGGTGCAGGCCCGCCAGGGGATTTATCTCCAGGAAGTTCGGTTCTCCAGCGGCATCACAACGTAGGTCCACCCGGCCGGCATCGCGGCAGCCTAGCCCTGTCCAAATGCACAGCCCCAATTGTTCCGCTTTGAGAGCAACGTCATCCTGACCCAGGCGATACGAAACTCTGGTCTTGTAGTTCTGTTTGTTACTGAAGGAGTAGACCGTGGGTTCGGCGTTTTCCCGAAGATGTATTTCCATCACGCCGAAGCTTCGCGCCCGGTCCCCCGTTCCGACGACGCCGACGGTGAACTCACGGCCGGGCAGAAATCTTTCCACGAGCACGGGTTGCTGGAAACGCCCGATTAAATCACGGCAGACTTTCGCCAGTTCCGATTTGTCCTCCGCCTTCGACGATCCTGAGACCCCGATGCTCGACCCACTGGCTACCGGCTTAACGAACACGGGCCAGGGAAGGTGAACCGTATCTAATTCCGACTCGTTGTTGACGATGGTGAAGTCCGCGGTTGGAAACCCCATGCTTTTGACCAGCTGTTTCGCGGTCGCCTTGTGGAGCGCGAGAGTTAGCACAAGCGGGTCTGAGAAAGTGTAAGGAATGCGGAAGGCGTCCAGCAGGGCCGGAACCTGAGCCTCTCGTCCGTAACCATGCATCCCTTCGGCAATGTTGAAAACCAAGTCCCAACGCTCCCCGGCGGCGAGACGCGCGATAAGGTTGTGCACATTTCCGATGCGGTCGGTTTGGTAGCCAAGCCGTCGCAAAACATCGTCGATCGCATCGATCGTCTCGATGCCTTCGAACTCGGCAGTCTCTTCCTCACTATAACCTTGGCTCAAATAATCGGCCCGCAAGTCGTATGTGATCCCCACTTTCATGCTTTTGCCCCCCTTGTTGCGATTGGTTTGTCGGATTCTCGTGAAGGATCGAACGCTGGGAACTTTCGACCGAGCGCTGGGGTGGAGGGAGCCTCTGCCGTCAAAGTTCTTCAAATTACCTCCGCAGAAATTAGCGCTCTCGAAAAACGGCACGACACAGAAGCATTATGCCGCTCCGCTAACTTATCAACCGTTTGCTCAATCAGACATGAAGCCTTTGGGGGGAAACAGACCTATAACTAGGTGGAGAAGCTAATCTGTGGCAAACGCTTTGTCAACTGAATGTACTCGTCTGAATGTACTCGTCCTGAATGTACTCGTCCTACTCGTCCAGTAGATTAGTGACACTTTGCCTTTTCAGATTTGCGTTTCCACTGGAGCAAGAACTCCTGGGGCGTAAGGTAGTCCAGGGCCTGGTGAGGTCGCACGCAGTTGTAGACCTTCTCCCAGTTTCTAAGCTGGTCGTTCAGCGCGGCCAAGCTTGGTTCCTCGTGGGCCAGTTCGTAGAATTCCTCGTTATGCGTGCGATTCGAGCTCTCCACATGGCCGTTCAGTTTTGGGGACCGTGGCGGCAGCACGAACAGGAGAATTTGTTTCTGCTGGCAGGCTTGCTCGAACTCTGCGGCGATTCACTTCCGCCATCCACCTGGAAGGCGGCGATCGGGAAGGGCATACGCTCGGTGAGCACCTCAAGGAAGCGTGCCGCCGCCAGCGAAGTCGCGCGATGATGCGCTTCTACAATGTCCCACCGGGAAATCACATCTCGTGCGCCGAAGTGTTTCAGAATTACGCCTGGCCCCCGCCGTGCACTGCGCCTGGTGCGGCGCAAACTGCGCAAGCGTCCCTTCAATGGCCGGCATGCGGCGCGCACCTGCCGTCACTTTGGGACACGCTGGACCAAATCCGGCGCCCAGGTCGGCTGGCGTACCCGGCGAGGCCGATGCGAGTGCTCTCTAGCGCCCGCCTATCCCGCTAAAGATCTGACTGCACTCTCCTCGTCGGTTGCAATTTCAAAAACTGTGGATAACCTGGTCAGCTGGAGGAGGTTACTTACTGGGGTGCTCAGGTTGACCAACCTAAGTTGGCCGCCGCGGTTGCGAACGGTTACGTGCGCCTTTACCAGTTCACCCAATCCCGAGCTATCCACGAACTGGACCTCACGCAGGTTGAGGACGATCCGCAGATGGCCGGAGTCGAGCAATTCGAGAACCTTGTCGCGGAGCATTACATTGCCCTCTCCGAACGTAATCCTTCCCCTGATATCCACGATTGCAACGGTGGCCACTTTCCGGATACTGGTCCGCGTCTTGTCGGCCGGCCCTGGATGCATACCCATTCCAAGGTAATCCAGTACCTCACAGGCAAATCGCGAGAGTTCCTTCGATTCCGTGCGGACCACAATCAGCGAACGGCCCTCCTTCAGAACCTCGTGGAAGAAAGCAATGTCTTCGGAATGTTTTGCGTCCGATACGCGGGCCTCCTGTGCCGAAGCTTTGGCCAGCGCAGCTCCGCCACGGGCGCCCGCTAGCCCGAGGACCGCCGCCGCACCAGCACCCAGGGCGAACACCGGTCCTATCCCGGGAACGAGAAGAGAAACGACGATGGCCGCGTAGAGTCCGGTGGCTCCGCCGGCAATACCGCCGACCACTTTGCTGACTCGTGCTGCGTCGTTCTCGTGGGTTGTGAGGAAAACAAGAGAGTCCTCTGGCAGACGCTCTCTCAACTCCAGGATCGCCTCTTCGGCGCGAGCATGCGAATCGAAAACGCCAATCGCTGTTTCCATTTGCCGTCTTCATTGATTCTCGCTGAGGAGGAATCCCAGCGATTGTCAGTTGTTTCCCACGAGCCGACTTCTGACCCGGAATAATTTCCGGTGCCCCGTCAGCCGGCACTTACTCCAGCCCTTCCGCCACGTACAAGGCCCCGAGCCGCCGCTTTCCTCCGCTGGAATCCTCGCCGGGATTCAGACCAAGATAACTGGCGATCTTCTTACTGCAGCGGAAACGAGTGACCGGACCAATCGTCAATACGAAAGCCAGTGCAGTGTTGGGACCGATCGGCCGAGCAATGTCGGACCATCGGCCGTGCCACTGTCGCCACAGGCTCCACAATGGTGCTCGGTGGCTCCTGCGTTTTGCGGCGATTACTTCCGTGTGGCCGGCAACTCGCTCAGAAAGTGTCAGAGTTCGCAGAACGGTCTTGCGGCCAAAAACTTGCGGCGCAGACTGTCGTCGCGAATAGAGTCAGCGAGTGATTGGATCACCGCACGCGCCCGACCGAGAAGTTCCTCAGCCGTCGAGTCACTCTTAGCGTGCCGGGCCGCTCCAGCCGAAGCCTTAAAGATTTGCCATTCGATCATCGGGCACGGATTCCGGGCCAGCATGTGCAGTGCGGTTTGATATTCGCGATACGCCTCCTCCATTCGCTCTTCGAGCGACGCAACATCGCCCAAGAGTTTGTGCCCCCAGGCCTGGTACTTACGCGCGCGAGGCGTCTCTGCGGCCCGAAGACAGGCAGCGGCGTGCATAGCCGCCATTTTCAAATCCCCTCGAAGGATCCAATAATTCGTCATTTCGGCCTGCATGCGGATGGCATAGCGCCAGCGGAACCACACGTCTTGGTTGAACAGCTGCTCGGCTTGCTGAAGGTGTTCAAAAGCTTGTCTTAGCTCGCCCAGTGCCAGATAGTCGTGGCCGAGGTTCACGTGCGCGTTGGCGCACCCCTCGACCATGCCCATCTCTTCGGCAAGGCCAACATTCTCTGTATCCAGCCGAAGGGCGGTCTCCAGATCCTGCATTTCACGGTAAATCCAACCGAGCGTATTGGGGATTCGCGGAAGCCAGTAGCGTTCGCCGTTCAACTCGGCGACCCTCTGCGCTTCTTCCAGCGCTCCCAATGCTTCTGACAAACGCCCCTGATTGCCCAGCGCCATCCCCCGAAAGAATAGACCTGAAACAATGTGAAAGTTGTCGCCGAGTTCCCGTGCTTTTTCCAGGGCCCAACTTGATGCGCGCTCGGCTTCCGCATAATCCAGACGCCAGGTGTGAAGAGCACCAAGGTTGGCGACGGCATCCACCACGCCGAGCTGCACGCCTTTTCCCTGCAGGACGGGAATCGCTCGTTGAAAATATTTTTCCGCAGCGTCAAGATCACCGGTGCACAGGCGGTCGCAGGCCAAGACCGCTTCGGCAGAAGCTACGCCCACGCTGGAGCCGGCGCCGCGGGCAATGTCCAGAGCGCGATTGGCTTGCTGGCGCATTTCAGCCAACCGATGAACGTAATAAAGCGACATCCCCGCTCCGCAGATGGCATCGATCTGCCTCTCCTTGTTTCCTAATTCTATAGCTACTTTTTCTGCCAACACGAAGTCCTTAATCGCCTCATCAAACTGAGAGAGCCCCAGGTGCAGCCGGGCGAGTTCGAAGGCCGCAGCCAACAAGCGGGATGTGCGCTCTGCGCCGCGGAGCTTCTCCGCATTGGCGATAGCCCGGCGCGAAAGAGAGATCGCTTCATGATTTGCGAAAACGCGGGCGGAGTTCTGCGCAGCCAGCAGGAAGTAATCCGCTGCGCGCACGAAGTCCCGCGCGGCCTCAAAGAGAAACGCAAACGTGGAAGCAATCTCTCCGCTGCGCTCGCCATAGAAAGCTTGCAAAGCCCTCGCAACGGCCGCGCTGAGGGAGGCCCTTCGGGTCGGGGCGAGCGCGGCAAACAGCGCGTTCTGATAGAGAGCGTGGACGAAGACATAACGCAGCGTCAATTGAGAATCGGGAAACTCCTGCTCCCCCACTTTGCGGACGAAAAGATGAATTCGTTCGAGGATTTCCAGACGCTCCTCGACCTCGGCCGCATCCATCTCGAGCGCCCGCGCCATAACGGCCGAGTCGAACTCCTGCCCCTGGACGCTGGCCGCCGAAAGCAACCGCCGTTCGGCATCGCTGAGCTGGTCGATTTTTCGCTGTATCATGCTGCGCACGGATTCGGGCAATTCGCGCCGGACATCGGGAACCGATTCCGCCAGCGACCAGCGGCCTTGTCCGTCTTCGGCGATCACTTCGCGATTCCGCAGGTAGCGGATCAAATCGACCATGAAGAGCGGGCTGCCTTCCGTTTTGGCGTGGATGAGGGAACTAAATTCCGACGGGAACCGATGCTCCGGAAATTCCTGAGCGAGGTAAAGCTTGACATCCGCCGTGGTCAAAAAAGCTACTGCCACGTCGCGGCAGACACCGCGCTCCTGAAGGACGAGCTTGATCTCGGCAAACGGATGCTTGGCTAGCAATAAGTCCGAAGGGCGATAAGTGGCAATGATTAACATTCGCAATGAGCTGACCTTGCCGCCAATATAGGCAAGCAGGTCTACTGTAGAAACATCGGCCCAGTGCAAGTCGTCTAGGAAGAATACCAGCGGCCGGACACGCGACGCCTCCTGCAAGAAGGCACTCAGCTCGCGCTTCAAGCGCTCTTGTGACGCAGCCTTTGCTTCCTCCATCACCCGGGAAAACGAGGAATCGTTCGCCGCAAGAGGCGCAACCTGGACGTACCAGGTTGGGGCCACAAGTTTCAGCGTGCTAGCCGTTGAAACGCTTTCTTCTCCGTGAAGCAGGCTTTCGATCGCTTCGAGAATTGGCAAATATGCTTCCGTACCGGCCAGGCGCTCAGAACACTTTCCACGCGCGATACTGCAATGGCAACCACCTGCGACCAGGCCGGCAAGGAAATCCTCGACTAGGGTGGTCTTCCCGATCCCGGGCTCCCCGGCGACGGACATTACCATGCCGCGTCCGGCCACGGCGGAGTCAAAGGCGGTGCGAAGTTCCGCAAGCTCGCGCTTGCGGCCGACCGTGTGGCGCTCGATGGGCACAACGCCGCGCGTCTCCGGGCTGCTGACCTGACTTCCCGTGAGTGCACGGAGTTCAGACTCCACTTCCGAGGCGGCAGGCCGAAGGCGTGCGTCCTTCTCGAGTAGCCTTAGCATCAAGGAGTCAAAAACCGCGGGAACTTGCGCGTTCAGGCGCGAGGGGGGAAGCGGTGTTTGCGAAAGGATTGCGTGCAGGACCCCAATCTGCGAGTCCGCCGAGAAGGGGTGCCGGCCGGTGCTCAGCTCATAGAGGACAATCCCAAGGGAGAACATGTCCGTGGCGCTGTCGGTCATCTCTCCTCGCGCCTGTTCCGGAGACATGTATCTCGCCGTCCCGAGAACGGTCCCGGCTGCGGTGTCGGCTGTCGCAAATGTAGGCGAGGAGCCAGTCGGAACAAGGCGAGCCAAGCCGAAATCGAGCACCTTCACGTAGCCGTCGTCGCGGACCATGATGTTATCGGGCTTGATATCGCGATGAACGATTCCGGCGGCATGCGCCACCGACAGCGCCTTGGCCACTTGCTCGCCAATGCGCGCGAGAGACGCGAGGTCCATGCCCTGACCGACCATTTTTCGGAGCGTGCTCCCAACGATGAATTCCATGACGATGAACCGGTTTGCGCCGGTCTCGCCGATTTCGTGAATAGTCACGATGTTGGGATGGTTCAGCGCAGATGCGGCCCGGGCCTCACGCACGAATCGCTCAACGGCCGTGGGGTCAGTCACGATTCGTTCCGGCAGGAACTTTAGCGCCACGCGTCGCAGGAGCTGGCAGTCTTCTGCTTGATAAACCTCACCCATCCCACCGGCGCCGACTTTTTCAATGATGCGATAGCGGCCGAGCGTTTGGCCAATCATAAACGAGACTTCTCTGGCCGCGTATCTTAGGTTGTGGGCCTAGGCAAGTCAACGCGTGTAAAGAGCATATAAAGAGCAGGCCGATTTGTTCCTTGTGGCAGGTTGACCGATAGATGTGGCCAAATACCGGGCGGATGACGGGCAACTCTGACATAACCCGATTAGGTAAGCGCTGCCGACGATTCGCCCAGAAGGCTCTTGCCGTCCACTTCTGCCACAGGAGCCAAGGTGAACGTCGCTCGGCGCACGGGTCAAGACTTACGCACCACATGCTATAACAGACCAATGCGGCTACACGATTACGCACCCCGGCCCGCGCACATCAAATGGCTCCTCGATTCTGACCCCGCCATTCGTTGGCAGGTCATGAGCGACCTGACCGATGAGGGTCCCGACGCGATTGCTGCCGAGAGGTCGCGCATCGCCACCGAAGGGTGGGGAGCCCAGCTTCTCGCCGCCCAGTCTCCTGCCGGCTACTGGGGCGACCCGCGGAAGTGGGACCTTGTTACCCTCAACAGTCTCGTCGCCTTGAAGGACCTCGGTCTCGACCCCGCCAGCAAGCAGGCTCGCAAAATGATCGACCGCATCGATAAGCGGCTCGTGTTTAGGTGGCTCAACAACCGGCCTTACCTTCACGGCGAAACCGAGCCATGCATCAACGGCAGAATCCTCGGCCTTGGTGCGTATTTCAAGGAACCCAACGACGCACTGGCCAAGCAACTCCTCGGCGAGCAGCTCGAAGATGGCGGCTGGAACTGCGAGGCATGGCCCTTCTTGTCGTCGAAACGCCCTCCCAGCCGGCGCTCTTCGTTCCACACCACCCTCTGCGTGCTCGAAGGACTGCTCGATTACGAACGAACAGGGCGCAAATCAGCGGCTGTCACGAAGGCTCGCAAGCGCGCCGAAAATTATCTCCTCGATCGCCGCATGTTCCTCTCGCTTCGCACCGGCAAAGTCATCGACAAGCGCTGGTTACGATTCTCGTTCCCGACGTTTTGGCACTACGACGTCTTGCGCGGACTCGAGTATCTGCGAAATGCAGGAATCAAGCCCGACCGTCGCGTCCTTGAAGCCATCAAAGTCGTGATCGAGCGCCGTCACCAGAACGGGCGCTGGCCGCTGAACCTCCTTCATCCCGAACAGATTCCATTGCAGATGGAGAGCGATGTCGGCAGCGCAAGCCGCTGGAACACACTGCGCGCTCTCCGCGTCCTGCGTTGGTACAACAACTCAACGCGTTAGTTTTGAGTTGGAAGGAAAACATGTCGTAACTGTAAAGTTAATGGTGTCAGGAGCGTTGGCCGCGAACCGCAGTGGATCAACTCGCCGCCGCTTCGCCGGCTACTGGCGGATAATTTATCCGGGAAGTGCGTTGATCCGCCGCATGTGGCTGCGGGCCGTCGCCCGCAGAGCTGTATCGCGATAGAGGTAAACCGTATCTCTGGCTGAACCCTCACAAAGAGCTCACAT
>Ga0210410_10001277_pt1 | contig 23953 bp, 17 predicted proteins | sample IncBWC4MmetaG_FD_161058 | JGI IMG/M metagenome (GOLD analysis project Ga0210410, IMG submission 161058) | Forest soil microbial communities from Barre Woods Harvard Forest LTER site, Petersham, Massachusetts, United States - Inc-BW-C-4-M | ecosystem: Environmental > Terrestrial > Soil >... | reverse complement strand
ACATTTGGGAGCATCGTCGGCACCGTGAAAGATTCGTCGGGCGACGTCATGATCGGCACGACGGTGACCTTGATCAACACCGGGACTTCGGCAAAGCGGCAAACGACCACGGACCAAAGCGGCACCTATTCCTTTATCAATCTCGACCCCGGAATCTACATGCTCGAGGTCGAATCAACTGGATTTCAGAAAACGGCATTCGAGAACCTGGATTTGCAGGCGCGAGAGACAAAGCGCGTGGACGCCAGCCTGAGGGTCGCGACAGCCACCGAAACGGTCGTGGTCGAGGCCGGCGCTGCCGTGGTCACCACCGACGAATCGAATTTGTCGGAAACAAAAACGGGGCGGGAACTGGTCGATCTGCCGGTGGCGATCTATTCGCGCTCGTCAGGTTCGACCAGCCCGATTTCCACGCTGACAACCCAGCCGGGCGTGCAAACCGATGACGGCGGCAACCTTACGATCGCGGGCGCGACGCCTGCGCTGCTGTCCTACACCATCGACGGCATCAGTAGCGTCAACGTCGAACTCAGCGGCCCGCTGAACGAGTTGTTCCCTTCATTCAATTCGATTGCGGAAATCAAAGTAAGTGAGACCAACAACAACGCCGAATTCAGCGGCGTCAGCGATGTCACGACCATCTCCCGCAGCGGAACCAATGCCTTCCACGGCGGCATCTTCGAGAACCACGCGAATTCCGCGTTCGACGCCGGGAATCCATTTGCGAGCGTAAAACCAAAACTGATCATGAATGATTTTGGAGGTTTCCTAGGCGGTCCAATTGGCGTTCCGAAGCTCTACAATGGGCGGGATAAGACGTTCTTCTTTCTGAGTTACGAAGGCCTGCGTCTGCCAAGGCAAACGCCTCTTCTCGAGAGTTTTCCGTCGGTCGACATGCGCAATGGCAATCTCTGCGCCTATCTGAACGGTACGCAGATCTACCAGCCAAACGGCACGCCCATTCCCTGCAACGCGGTCCCGGTCTCTCCGCTCGCCGCCAACGTCATGAAATATTTGTTTCCTCTGCCGAATACCGGGCCAGCAGGCGCATTCTCGAATAATTATCAGGTGAATTTTCCTGCGCCAATTTCCAGCAATCAAGCCGACTTGCGCATCGACCACCGCATAACTTCGCAACAGTCCGTGTACGCGCGGGTCACCTACAAGAATCGGCAGGTAACTTCTGCACCGTACGCGAACTGTCAGGGATTCTGCAACACGGGGGGTTCGCCTTCCCTGGGGCCCTTCTCGCAACCCGAACAGGATTCCGGCATGACTGTCGCGTACAACTACGTCATCAAACCAACGCTTATTAACGAGCTGCGTGCAGGTTTCAACGGATATCACGCCGAAACCACATTTAACATCAATACGAGCGGAATCCTGAGCCAGCTTGGCTTGGTGATTCCTGCCGGCGTCACCCTTGATTCCATCCCCACGGTGCCAAACTTTCAGGTCACTGGATTCCAGGCGACCGGCGGCGCCAACCCGTCCTTGCAGCGCAGCAATATTTTTCAAGTCCTGGACAATTTGACCTGGACCAAGAAAAATCACACCTTCAAATTCGGCGGAGATTTCCGTCGCATGACCGACCATGATGACAACGTGTTCGGCAATCAGCGCTCTGGACAATATGTTTTTGACGGGTCCGCCACCAACCTCGACATTAATGGCAATGATCCCGGTGCCAGCGGCCTTCCCCCGGCCGTTGGCGATCCGTTTACAGCCTTCTTGCTTGGGTATCCGGATTACACCGTCTTGTCGCAGGTAAACAATCCGGCCATGAATGGTTTGGGATACTCATACGCGGTCTTCGCGCAGGATGACTGGAAAATCACGCCAAGCCTGACGCTGAATTTCGGCCTGCGGTATGAGTTGCATCCTCCGCTGAAGGACACCGCGTACAACACTGCCGACTTTCTGCCCAACTGGTCAGGGACCGTAAACGGACAAGCCGTTAATGGCGCGGTTGTCGTCCCGAATGCGAAGGGACTCAGCTGGACGATCCCGGCATTTGCGCAGTCCATTGCACCCACACCCATCTTGACCGCGTCGCAAGCCGGCATTCCGGATAAGCTTCGCTACACCGACAAGAGTGATTTTGGTCCGCGCATTGGTTTCGCCTGGCGCCCGTTTCACAACGACAAGACAGTGATCCGCGGCGGATACGGAAGATTCATCGAAGCACCGCTGGGATTTTCCCTGGTCTCCGGTTGGGCCGTCCATGCCAGCAGCGTGCCCTACTACTACCAGAGCTTCGACAGCAGCGGGAACGCGGCGTTGACGTATCCATCTCCTTTCCCGGCCAATCTCAACGTTTCTGGCTCGCAAACTTTTTATTATGCGTTTCCGGTTCACTACCACGATCCCACGGTCCATCAATGGAACCTTACGTTTGAGCGGGATTTGGGATTCGGTACAGGCCTTCGTCTCTCCTATACCGGTAGTCATGGAGCCAATTTGGAAACGTTCCTGGACCTCAACCAGGTTCCGGCCAACACCGAGGGCTACTCTGTCGCCGGCAATAGCAGACCATTCCCCATCTGGAGCGTCCTTCAGAGTGTCTATAACCAGGCGGAAAGCAACTACAACAACTTCACGGTCGACATAAAAAAACGCTACTCCGGCGGCTTTCAGTTTGAGAGCAGCTATTCCTTTACGCGTGATCTTTCAGACGAAGGAGGCGGAAATCCCACAGCTTTCGTGGCCGCCGGGGGCAATTGGCTCTCCGATCGCTTTCATCCAGGCCTCGACTACGGAAACGTGATCTACGATCGGCGTCACCGGTTCCTGACGACCTATCTCTATGAACTGCCGTTCGGCAAAGGGAAGAAATTTCTCAGCGGGAGTAACGGTTTCGTTGACCGCATGGTAGGCGGTTGGGAAGCGGCTGGCGTACTCGTATTTCAAAGCGGTCCCTTCCTGACGCCCTACGATACGAGCGCCGATCCCGCGGGGACGAACCAAGTCAGCGTAACGGCTTTCTCTCGACCCGACGTTGTCCCCGGAGTATCCCCGTACGCTCACGGCTTAACCAGTTCGAATGGCCCGCTGTTTCTCAACGCCGCCGCGTACACCATACCCGGAAATGCCATCGGACGGTTTGGCAACGCTCCCGTCGGGGCCGTCGTCGGGCCCGGTACGCAAGCTGTCTCGTTGTCCTTGATCAAGACCATCAAGTTCACGGAGAACGTGCGCTTTCAATTCGGCGCCGAAGTCGCGAACTTGCTGAATCATCGTAACTACGAGCCGCCCAACATGGCCGTGGATACCAGCGGATTCGGAACTCTGACAGGGCTGCAAACGGCCGAGGGCGCCGGTCCCAGGGCGGTTCAACTCACCGGACGCATTAGCTTCTGATCGCTTTCCACTCGTCGGAAAACTCTCGGCGGAGAACAGGCGTCGCGAATGACCCCGGTTCTCCGCTCTCTCGTTTCCGTGGAGTTTCACGCCGAAATGGAATACAGATCGCTACCGCCGGGCAATTGAGAAAGGCGGTGCAATCAATATGTCCGCTTAGAACCGTCAGCCAGCCATTTCCAGAAAAGCCAGTTCTGCCAATCGGCGCCGCCGATCCAGCGCCTCGACCGTTTCTACGAAATTGCTGGTTTCTTCGCGGCCGCCGCGGACAGAACAGGTGAAGCCCACGGGCGTACTTCGACGTCGGATCCGTAACGAAGCGCAGGGTGAGACTCGGCAACTTGGGCAGCCTGGTTCAAATCGCGCGCCTCCAAAAACAGAATCGCGGTGATGGGCCACGCATCGTTTTCCCTGTCGGCGGAACTCCGTGTCGTGTGGCGTACGCTCTCCGGCGCCAAGATGTGGGGATCGAGCTTATGGCCGGCTTCGTTCTGACGCCGCGCCCAGATGGTTGTTTCCTCGGCGCGGCGCTGTTTGTCGGCGTCGCTGGGCAGGAAGGGACCCTGGCGGAAGATGATGACAAATGGTTTCATGACGGCGGTCGACTGGTTGTTGTCCATACCTGACCCTACCGCCGGGACGCTTCGGTGAAATTGTAAGAATTCGGCGTTTTACTCCGCTGGAACTTGGCGGAAGAACGTTTCTGGCGGGCGGCCAGTTGCTCGCCGGAAATCGTGGATGAAATGCGCCTGGTCGAAGTAACCCGCGGCCTGGGAGATGGTCGTGAGATCAGCCCCGCCGGCCCGGAGTCGCACCGCGCGTCGCAACCGCACGATCGAAGCAAATCGCTTCGGCGAAATCCCTAAGGTTCTCCGGAATCGGCGCTCGAGTGCACTCTGACTTAGGCCAATATACCGCGTCAGCTCGGCGATTCGCTTGGCTTCCGTGTCGCGCTCAAGCCAGTCGACCGCCGCAGTCACGAGCGGGTCGGGGGCAGAAACCCGAATATGAGTGCGCAGGAAGTTTTCCAGCAACTTTATGCGTCGTCTGTGGTGCGGAGCGCCCGCGAGCTGTTCGTGGAGCCGGTCAAGCTCTTCGGGACGACCGAGAACGCCAGCCAGATTGATCGTACTTCCAGCGAACTCTTCGAGCGGCGGGCGCAGGAAAGCGGCAGCGCCCACGGCTGTGAACGTTGCCAGCAGCACGGCGTGGCCTTCGCAGTGTTCGTGGGCTCGCAAAATTTCTCGTGGTCCGGTGAACGCCGCCGCCGGTGCCCACCTATCTCCATCGAGGCGACATCTTCCCCGGAAAGAAAACGCCGCAACCGGGCGGGTATCCGGCAGGTGTACGTCGCGATGACGGGAAGGAGACTCGACGACCAGGAAGCGTTTGACGAATGGCAGCAGGGTGCTGCTCGGAACCTGTTCAAAAACTCGCCTCGTCCCCGGCTCCTTCACACGCCGCCGGAGCGACTCCTCGTTCGCGAGGAAGCGATCTGTTCTCCTGCTTTGAAAGCGTCTCATGACACCTTCCAACATTTGCTCTGCAACTGGCCAGCCCGTTCCTGCGGCCATTCCTCACAATCCAATTTGCGGTTTCCCGCTGTGTCCATGGAAAACTGTCTCGATTCGACAGTGCGAGAGTCCACTCTCGGATTTCTCAATCTGATGGCAGACAATCTCAAACCCTGCCCTCGCCAGCTGTTTCACCACACTCCTGCTTTGCTTAGATGTACTCGCCGGCGCTTTGTCACCGCAACCAGCAACTTTTCCGGTACGAACCAAACAGTTGCTGTGACGAGACCGGGTCGCCCCTACATCGGGCTGGCCAAGTTAGCTAAATTCCCGCTGCGCGAATGGAACGCTGAGCACGGCCGCTTCGCGTTTTACTGCGGCACTTGGGCATTTCCCGTCACTAACCTCCATGAATGTGACAAGGTTGCGCTACTGGCATAGTCCCTATTTACTTGCGTTGTCGAGGCCCGACGTGTTCCTGAGCCTGATGGAGCCGGCCCCTGCGTTCGGCTCTAGGCGGCTTGCGCCGAGTAGGCCCGGGGAATCCCACCCCGAGCCCCTCACAGAATTCCGGACTTGAACCTCTCGATTCATCCGGCTCGTGCCATCGAATGAGAGCTGCCGCCCCCCATCAAAACCGGCGGGCTACTAGAAATTGAACTTCATTCCGAATTGCACGTTACGCGGATTGACAGCGCCTCCCACTGCCCCGAAATTCCCGGATCCAACCGTTAAGGTCGCGCTGCCCAGTCCACCCAACACAAAATTTGCGCGATTGAAGACGTTGAATAGGTCCGCCTGAAACATCAGGTTCATGCCTTCTCTGGGCAATTTGAAGACTTTGCGCAGGGAAAGATCTGTGGCAAAAAAGCCGGGACCGAGGACGCTTCCTACTCCGCTGGTACCCGGACTCGTGGAAGAGGGGTTGGCGAAGGCGGCGGGATTGAACCACTGTGAAGCGCTGCGGTTGGGCACGGTGATCGATTGGCCAGGGACGAGGTTGGCACGCCGGCCACTTACGTTGCTGCCCTTCCCGAGCGCCGAGTTCGCCAGGATAGTGATAGGTTGACCCGATTGTGCCCGGGTTATGCCGCTCAGCTGCCAGCCACCCAGGGCACTACCAACGAAACCTCCCCGAGTGCGGAAGAATGGGAAGGCGTAGATATAGGTGACGGCGAAAATATTTCGGCGATCGAAATCTGCTACGCCGTAGGTATAGCGGCGGTCAACGGGATTGTCGCTATGTGCGCCGAGAACGCTGGCGTCGGTGAGAACCTTCGAAAAAGTGTAACTGACCGACATCATGAAGTCGCCTTTACGCTTTGTTGCATACACTTGGAGCGCGTTGTAGTTGGACGTGGAATCGCTGAGGAACATAAGGATGCGGTTGTAGCCCTGATAAGGCCGCAATTGGTTGGTGGTCAACTGCGCGCTCGCGGGCAATGAGGCATTTGCCTGCAATACCGAGAAACTCGGTTGGTTGATGTCCGGCTGACGCAGCAAGTGCCACCCGTCGTTACCTACGTAAGAAACCTCGAAGAGAATTCCCAGCGGCAATTCGCGCTGAACGCCTAGGCTGTAGTTCATCGTGCGGGCCACTTTTAGTCGAGGATCGATGGCCGTAATGTCAGGCAACAGGCCCGTGGCCGGAGCTGACCCGCCGGAAGGATTGGCTAAGTTGCCATTCTGAAAGGACGCCACCTGCGGGAAGGGGGGAGTATTCAGCAGAGGGAAAATGATGTTGCCTTCGGGCTTGTCGTAGAAAATGCCGATTCCTCCACGAATAGCTGTGCGGTTGTCGCTCGACGGTGAGTACGCAAAGCTGAAGCGCGGGGCAAACAGGTTCTCCGCATCGTAGAAACCGCGCGGCGCGCCGGCAGGTACCGCCAGCACTTGAGGACTGTCGCCGCCCGGCACGCGGCTCAACTGGTCAGCGGGCACGCCACTGCCCGGGCGCACCAATCCATTAAAACGATTGCCGCCCTTCGCCGTATTGATGGTGTTCTTGCTCGTAACGGTGACCGCCTGAGCGGGATCGTAAAGGCTCGGGTCGAAGCTAGCGACGTTGTTGCCTTGGGTGTACGTAGGGCCCGGCCGCTCGTAACGCAACCCAAATTCAAGGCTCAGCTGGCGCGTGATTTTCCAGCTGTCCGCCACATAAGCTTCGACGTCTGTGAATCGAAAATGCCCGATAGGGTCGGACGATGTTTCCGTGTACTGCTGATAGTTCCCAAGCAAAGCATCCGCGAAAGGGTCCCCCGTCGTATTTGTATTACTGCTGTTGAAAAGCACAGTCCCGTTGTAGGAGGCGCCATTCAAACCAGGCCGCGCATTCTGGTCCTTACGGTTGCGCGCCACCAACACGCCGGTCTTAAGGGTGTGTGATCCTTTCTGCCAGGTGAGGTCATCGGTGGGCGCGATGTCCGTTACGGGAGAAAGCAGTGAGAAGCCGGGACCCTCAAAAGGTGCGAGTCCAGGAACGCCTGTAATCGAAGAAACCGTCACGTCGGGAATTCCATTCGGAAATAGCCCTCCGGCGAACACTGTCGGAAACGCGAAGCCGTATGTGCCTCGCTGCCATAGATCACCAACCGGAGGAATGTGCTGGCTATTCCAGGAGACATTGATCTTGGCCGTGTTGACGATCTGCGGGGTAACCAGCCACACTTCACCAAGTTGAACGCTGTAACCAGGGCGCAGGCGATTGGTTGGCGTCGTCGGCAGAACGCCGCTTTGGGAAAAAGTCCCAAAAGGATCGATTAGGTTGTAGTTGTCGTGAATATATCTTCCGTAAAGGCTATGTTTGGCGGCGATGGTGTAGTCGATACGAATTAGATCCTCGCGCCAATCGAAAGGATTGGTCGGTTGAAAAATTCCATTGCTGGCGGTTTTCGCCGCGTTGTCGGAAAGGCTGCTGGCCACTTGTCTCATCGTGTCGTAAACTGCGCCGATCGCCTTCCCGTCGGTAGTGATCAACGACGTGATGTTGTTGCCCGGAATGGGAGCACCCGGCTGGCCCGGCATGTGGAGTTGGATCGGACTGGGCAGGGCGAGCAGTGCGCTGAAGTCGCCATTGATTTCCGCGCTGGTCGGAAGCGTTCTCACTGCGGCATTTGCAAACCGGCGAATCCTCTTCCACTCCTGTCCGCCAAAAAAGAAAAGCTTGCCCCGCTTGATGGGTCCTCCAAAATCCCACCCAAAGTCATTAAAGCGCAGCGGGCCCTTAATCGCTCCGGGAGTGGGATCTCTCGCATCCAAAGCATCATTTCGAATGAACTCAAACAACGTACCGTGGAAGCCGTCGCCGCCGCTGCGGGTCACGACGTTCACCGAGGCACCGGAGTTGCGACCGTATTCCGCGGAAAAGTTCGACGATTTCACGGCCACCTCACGAATAAAGTCAATGCCAACGTTGTTGACCTGGCTGCTGTTCGATCCCGAGTCAAGATTGAAGCCGCCATCCACGGAAAGAGAATTCGCGTCATTGCGATTGCCGTTAACGGACTGATTGTTGGTGGCGAGGCTAGTCGTTAAGTTCAATTCGTCGTCAGTCTGGATAGCCACGCCTGGAATGAGAGAAAGCAATTGCATATAGTTTCGGCCATTCAGGGCAACGGCCTTCACTTGATTCGAGTCGATGGTTCGCGCCAGTTCGCCAGACGTGGTATTCACACTTTCGGCGATCGCCGCCACCTCCACTCTCTGAGAGATCTCACCGATAGGCAGCGTCAAATCGACGGTTATGTGGGCGCCCGCAACCAAGTCGTTTTCCGTGCTAGTGACCGTCTTGAACCCGGTCTGTTCGGCACTCACGCTGTACACGCCCACCGGCAGATCGCTCGCAACGTAATAGCCGTTGGTATCTGTGGTCACAACTCTTTGAAGTCTAGTGTCCTGGTTAAGGATCGAGACCTTCGCGCCAGCGACAGCCCCCTGCTGTGAATCCATCACCGTGCCCGAAATTCGCCCGAAAATGCCTTGCGCCGCCAATACATCTAGAAACAAGGTCAACAACAAGGCGGCGACGAAAGCCGCGAGCTTTCCTGACACGCTCCGAGAAAACCGCTGCCCACTCCGAACTACCTGACCTGCTAGTTTGGTCTTCATGGACCGCACCCCCTCCACTTGAAATAGGCCGTATGCTTCTCTGACACCCCTTGGCGGAATTTCGGCTGCTCTTGCTTCGCTTACCGAGGCGTTTTGGACCTCGGCTCGGAACGAGCACCTACCACATTATGAGACGTCATCTCATTGCCCGCTCCGATCCGCAAAAAGCCCGGCTTTTCGCCGGGCTGCTTCTGCTCCGCTAGCTGACTGCGGTTCGCAGCACTTCCAACGGCACCGCTCGGTACCCGAATTCGGCCGAAAGGTCCTGTGCCGCTCGCATAACGACCTGGCCGATTGCGGGAAGCCTTTCCTTCGTTATCCGAAATGCCGGTCCCGAGACGCTGATGGCCGCCAACAATTTTCCAGAATGGCCGCGCACGGCCGCGCTCACGCAACGAAGGCCCGGTTCCTTCTCTTCGTTGTCTATCGCATATCCTCGAGAGCGCACGGCTCTTAGCTCCGACTTTAAGGCTGCGGCGGTGGTAATCGTATTTGCGGTCACGGGCTTGAGTCCCGAGCGGCGTATGACGTCATTGACTTCAGCTTCCGGAAGTTCCGCAAGCATGGCCTTGCCGACCGCCGTACAATACGCCGGTGCACGACTACCCACCGTGCACGCAGTGCGTACACTCTGCTGCGATTCGACCTTTTCAAGGTAAAGGACTTGACCCTCGTCCAGGGTGCAGAAGAACACCGTCTCTCCGACTTCGGCTTGCAGTCGATCGAGATAGGGCCGCGCGTGGCGCCGCGGGTCAAGCGCGGCAATGGCTTTGGATCCAAACTCGAACAGCCTAAGTCCCAAATGATAAGCGCCCGTTTCCGGGTTCTTCTCCACCAGTCGGTGCTGCTCCAGCACCATCATCAACCGATGTACGGTGCTCTTGTGTAACTTCAGTGCTTTGCACAACTCCGCCAGGCTGCAGTCTTTCTGCGTTGCAGCCAACACGTCGAGTGCTGCAAGCGCCCGGTCCAGCACCTGAACGCGATAGGGCGATGCTTTCGTCTCAGTACGTGGCATGGGTGCCATAATATGGGACATCGACCGCTTGTCAAGCGAAACTTTCGACCAGTCCAACCGTTTGGGGAGGGATTCGCGGTTGGCCGAATAGCAACCCAATCCTTACCAGTAAACCGCATTGCTTGGCGGGCATTGCGGCAAGGTCTCGAGCGCCCGCTTAAAGAGTTCGGACAGCAATCACGGTCACATTGGGGTCGGGCAGTTGCGGTGGCAGTTCGACCTGCAGCCGACGCTCTATCTGTCGAAATTTCAGCGATTGCCCACTTGCCAGCAAATGTGCAGAAAGCACTTTCATGTCCAGCCCATTTACCTCTAACGCCGAGCCGGGCCTATCGAAGACGTGAACGAATAGTTTTCCCGGCTTTGCCGTGGTTCGAACAGACTTCATGTCTTGTACTGGTCCGTACGTGGTCCCGTATATAGATTCGCCGTTAACTGCGAGCCAATCGCCGATGGCGCGGAGACGCTGCTGAAATTCCGGCTGGATCTGCCCGTCAGGTTGCGGCCCAACGTTCAGCAGAAAGTTGCCGCCGCGGCTTGCGACCTCCACGAGACTCCGGATAAGAGAATCCGACGACTTATATTCACGATCGTTCGCGTTATACGCCCACGTCTTGTTGATGGTCATGCACGTTTCCCACAACTGAAAATCTTCTGGCGGGGGAACCACCGCCTTTGATTCTTGCTGAGCGCTGCTATCCGTTGCGGCGAAGCGCACGCCCTTTGTCGGGATCGCAGCAGGAATGAACTGCTCCGGGGTCTGAAAATCACCTGGCACGCCAATTCGGTCATTCACCAAAGTGGCAGGTTGAAGTTTCTGGATCAGATCAAGGAAGCGATTGCCGTCGTATTTTTCCTGGTGATGCAAACCGTCAAACCAGATCAAGGCGACCGGGCCGTATTTGGTCAGAAGCTCCGTCAACTGGAGCCGCATATACTCGAGGTACATGGACCACTCGGGGCGCGTGGGCTCTCCGTTCCAATTTTCTTTCGCCAACTTCGTGGTATCGCGAAAGGCTGCGTGGTGCATATCGGGCGGCGAGTAATAAAAACCTAAAGGCATGCGTCTTTGTTGGCAAGCATCCGCCAGTTGCCTGACAATGTCCTTTCCGTAGGGAGTATTTGTGATCTTGTAGTCTGTGTAGGAAGAGTCGAACATGCAAAAACCATCGTGGTGTTTCGTCGTGAACACGATGTATTGCTGTCCTGCGGCCCGAGCCAGATCAACGAAGGTATTCGGGTCGAACTTTGCTGGATTAAAGCGCCTTGGGAACTCGCGATATTCCGCCTCACTGATGCCCGTTGGCGTGGGTGTCATTATGGGCCAGGATGCTTCCACGCTGCCAAGCGAGTATGGCCCCCAGTGGATGAACATCCCAAACTTCGCGTCGCGATACCATCGTGTCCGGTCACTAGCCAAGCTAGGGCTCAATCCCAGACCAGGCACGAATGGAAGTGCGGACCCTGCGAGCGTAAGTCCTAGGAACTCGCGTCGAGAAAGTGAACAAGCACTCACAAGGGCTGCGATGCTATCACGACACCAGCTTGCGCAAAACTGTTCGGTTCCGCTCTCGCTCGATAGCCACATGAAATCCTCCTTGCTTCCCCGTCAGGCGATCGCGGAAGGCAACGCAATTTCCACTTGACACCAAGTCATAATTCCATAATATGGCACGCGTATCACATTACAAGACAACCGGCCTTGCTTCCGAGGAGTCGTAAACAAAAAGCGGGGGGCGCGGCGCAAATTAGTTTTTAGAGGCGGTGTACCCGGCGAAAGCCGGGTCTTTTTAGACTCTTTCTAGCCATGGGATGATGTCTCATATTGTGGTACGGAAATTGCTGTACTGGACTGCCGGCTCGTCTACGTTGTGTCTGCTCAACTGCGGGATGGTGCGGTGAAAACTGGTGAGGAGCTGTGCATGAGTACCGAAGCGGGAGTGGCCGTCGAGAAGGTGATTTTTCGCAAGACCAATATGCAAAGAGGACGCCACCTGGCGGTGACTCCCGCAAACAGCGCGATGCGTCATCTGTCGTACGGTCGCATCATTCTAACTGCGGACCAGCCATCTGTTTCCTTCAACAATGGCGACCAGGAGACTGCGCTCATCTGTCTCGCCGGAAAAGCTGCAGTGACGATCGCAGGCCAAAAAGCCGAAATTGGGAAATTCGACGCTATCTATGTTCCCAGAGGTTCGTCTATTGATGTTTCCACAAGCAGTTCCGTAGACCTTGCGGAGTTCTCGTGCGACGTGACGGGCAACTATCCATTGAGGGTCGTGCGCTATGCGGACGTAACGAAAGACCCGGGACTGAAGTTTGTGACCGGCGGTCCGGGTTCGTCGCGTGACTTAAATATGCTGATCGCGAAAAACGTGGAAGCAGGCCGCCTTGTAGCGGGTTTTACATACTCCGATCCGGGCAACTGGACGAGTTGGCCGCCGCACGAGCACGCAGGAATGTTGGAAGAGATGTACGTCTATTTTGACATGCCCGAGCCGGCGTACGGCATTCAATTGGTTTACAACAATACCGAGTATCCGGAACTGGTGACCGTAGTGCGTGACGGTGACGCCGTGCTCATGCCGAGTGGATATCACCCGAACGTATCTGTTCCCGGCCATCGAATCGCATTTCTGTGGGCGATGGCCGCGCATCGGGAAAAGGAAGATCGACAATTTGGAGTCGTGAACATACAGCCGGGATTCGGACAAGGCGGATCCGGACTGGAAGCTGGCCGCAAGTAAGTATTGTTCAGCGGGATGCAAATGCTGCAAGAGAACGCCATCGCCGATGCGGGGTCTAACGACCGCTCAAAAATCATCGAGAAGCAATCTACGGCGATACGACGGACTGGCTTGCTTGCTGGACGCTTTCGCTGGGTAATCTGCGCGCTCTTGTTTTTGGGCGTGACCAAGAACTATATGGACCGGCACGTGCTCGGCGTGCTGAAAGGACCGCTGCAACACGAACTTGGCTGGAACGATGTTGACTACGGGAATCTTGTATTCGCGTTTCAGACGGCTTATGCGCTCGGAATGATTTTCGTTGGGCGGCTGATCGACCGGCTGGGCACGCGCATGGGTTACGCCGCGGAGATGGTTTTCTGGAGCCTTGCTTCCATGGCTCACGCCGCAGCGAATTCTTTCGTGACGTTTGCCGCCGCGCGCGCAGCACTGGCCTCGGCGTACCTCATCGCACTGCTGATCATTCGCTTGTTGAGTCCGCAGCTCGAGCCAGCAAGAATTGCGCAAGCGTGAACAGATGAGCATCGAATCCTTCCAGTTAAACGGTAAGAATGCGCTGGTGACGGGATCGCACCGAGGGCTCGGTGCTGCCATAGCCGTGGCCTTGGCCAAAGCTGGCGCAAACGTGGGTTGCCATGGCCGAGACCCGAAGCCGGGATCCGCTTGCGATGAAATCCGCGCTGCCGGGCGGAAAACATTCTATTTTCCAGCGAACTTGGCGGACTCCAAGACATACTCAGGACTGATGGAAAGAACGATTGCAGAGTTTGGGTTTATCGACATTCTGGTGAATAACGCTGGAGTGATTCGGCGAGCTCCAGCCGCCGAATATCCGGCGGAGTTCTGGGATGAGCTGATTACGGTGAACTTGACGGCCGTTTTCCAATTGTCACAACTCGCCGGGCGGCAGATGCTCGACAGGGGCGAGGGCGGAAAAATCGTCAATATCGCCTCTCTGCTCTCGTTTCAAGGAGGAATTTTGGTTCCAGCATACGCGGCGGCAAAGGGAGGAGTCGCGCAGTTGACCAAGGCACTCGCGAATGAGTGGGCCTCCAAAGGGATCAACGTAAATGCAATCGCGCCTGGATATATGGCCACGGACAACACTGCGGCGCTACGAGGCGATCCCGTTCGCAGCCGCCAGATTATGGATCGAATTCCGGCGGCACGATGGGGCGAGCCCGGCGATATCGCGGGGGCTGCAGTTTTCCTCTGTTCCTCTGCAAGCGACTATGTCCACGGGCACGTACTTGCCGTTGATGGAGGTTGGCTAGCTCGGTGATACACCGACGGTTTTTGTCCCCTGACCAGCGAGACGGCTGCGGCTCGAATGTGTTGGGCTACGATGGTTGCGGAAAACTCGCAATGGGGATCCCTCTCGCCAATTTGTTGAGTTGATGAGGGCGCGCGAAATCTTGGCACAACTCCCGAGCGGCGTCGCGAGTCCGCTAGAATTGGAGTGCAGGCTCGTTAGAATTGGAGAACGAACGTGGAGCAAACGAAGGCGATTCCCGATCTCGTCGTTGTGAAACACGAGGAAGGTAAGACCACCGAGCCAGAAGCCGGCCTGAAACGGCGCGTGCTGGCTTACAACGAAAAGCTATTTCTCGCGGAGCATGAAATGGTGAAAGGGTGGGTCGGGACAATGCACAGCCATTCGCACGATCAGATTGTGTACGTCGTTCATGGACGCTTAAAGGTCTCCTGTCAGGGAAAAGCATTTGAAATTCAGGCGGGAGACACGTTCGTTGTGCGTGGCGGAGTGAACCACGGCGCGTCCGCCCTCGAAGACTCGCTGGTTATCGATGTCTTCACGCCCTGCCGCGAAGACTACCTTAAGTGAGTTCGAACACCGCGGAAGTTTTGCATCAAGGATGCGGCGTTCGCGCCGACGCCGCGAGGTTCATCAAAAGACGCCGATACTTGCACTGGCGGGAGACGTAGCTCGCGAGCCAGTCGTTAGAAATAGAACAGGATCCTGCGTTATGCGAAAGAGCATTTTGGCCGCACTAGGGCTGTTGGGATTGCTGCTAGTGGAATCGGCCGGCGTGTGCGGTGATTCCGCCGCACAAATTCGCCCCGATGCGCCACTGGTGTCGACCGCTACATTGAACGAAGAGATCCGCGACTTTCTGAAGCGCGAGGTCACGGCGCATGTGGCCGATATCAAGTCACTCGACCCGCCGCCGGACCGGGTAGTCGGCGCGCTGACGGTCGGGGAGTTCTCGTGGGGCACGTTCATGCGCACGCTCGGCGACTACGCGGCGTTCGCCCCGACGAATACGATTGCGGGGCATGACGTCCCACTTATGATCGGCAAAATGGCTCAGATCGAATTGAGCCATGGCGGAAAAACGTGGGCGCAGCTCTATGCAGCGATGGCCTTGCACAGTTACGGCAGAGATCTGAACCACAATTCGTTGTGGCAAAGCCTGTCCCCGGAAGGCAAAGAAACCTATCGCTCGTTGCTCGATCCCAGCCGATTTTATGATGCGAAAACGCATACGCTGATTCATCTTCCAGAGAATTACTTCGGCGTCGCTGCGCGGATCGCGGCAATCGCTTACGATCTTGGCCTAAACAAGGACCGCACGTCACTGGATGACCTGCTCGATCGGGCGGCGGCGCAATTCACAGCCGGAGCGCTTTTTGCCGACGATTCCCTGCCCACGGGCCGCTACGACCGGTACTCGAACGAGTATGCGCGAGCGATCTATGACGCGGCGCAACTAGCGGGGCGCGAGGATCTAGTTAAGGCCGTCTCGCCATCGCTGAAGCAACAGATGGCGCTGTGGTGGGATTTGTTGTCCCCGGATGGCTACGGCTATCCATGGGGGCGCAGCCTGGGCGCGATCAGTTACATGGATACGATGGAAATCGTGGGATTTCTGGCCGTGCACCCGGAATTCCGGCCTGCGCCTCTTCAACAGCTTGCGCCCACCTACAACGCGGCATGGATGTGGCTGAGAAACGATTTCAACAAAGACACGCATTTGCTGTCGATCTTTGCGTTTGGCCGGGGCGAATACGGGTACATCACAAAAGAACGCGAGTGGCAGCAAACCACGACTTTTCTCGCGAAGATCATGGCTGCGCACACGATGTTTATGCAGGCGATGGCGAGCGAGGGAATCAAGCAGTTTTCTTTGCGGCCGGAGTTCGACAATCTTGCGCGGTTTGAATTCTTCCGGGACGGGCCCGAGCGGAAGTTTGGACTCTGGCTGGTTCGCCAGGGTGGAATTCAATTTGCGTTACCCTTCGTGACCGGGCCGAAGGCTGCGACTTCCGACTACGAGCCGATGCCACACGGATTCCCTGGCTTAGCAGCGCCTGTAGAGCAGATCTATCCGTGCCTCGTTCCATTTCTGGAGATGGAAGACGGACGAACCATCGCAGCGGTCGACGGAGCGGATGAGCTCAGGCCCACAGTAGATGGAATGAGCGTCACTGCAGTCTCGAACCGCTGGGTTGTTGCGGGCACAAAAGCAGGAGAGCCAGCGAACGAAAGTATCATCTCGGAAGTTACCTGGTCATTGCGGGGCAATACGCTGCAGCGTGTGGAATCGTTGACGTCGTCGAAACCACTGAGAGTTCGCCGACTCTGGCTCGCGGTTCCGAGCCGCTACGGCCGTCTCGAAACTCTGGAAATAGGCGGCCACCGACTCGATCGCCTCATTTCCGACACAGGAACGTTGGACGTGCAGGTGAAACAATCGGATTGGCCGGTGCGGGTCTCCGCTTTTGCGACAGGCGACAGTCCTCTTGGCAGGAGCGACCGAGGTCCGATCCCCTTGCAATTGATTCTTGAATCGATGGATATTTCTTTGTCGCCCGGTGCTCCAAAGAAATGGGAATTGACGCTAGCGGCTCATCCGTAGCGATCGTTCAGGACTTCGTCAAACGGCACGATCTTCATGCTCAATCGGGTTCTCATCCCCGGAATAAAGCCTCGGCGGATCGGGAACGCATCTTGACTCGTGTCACCAATTTTCGCGTAGACACTGAGTGGTGCGGCCAGCCCAGGAGCACTCTTCCGTTGACCGCTGGTTGGAAGATCGACCGGCTTACACCGTTCCTAACCATTGAACTGCACCCTTCTCATTGCACGCCTATCCGTTCCCCCGTTTTTTCTCGTTTGTAACCAACACCATGCGGAACCGTGCTTGGCCTTGCATCATGCGAGCGTAAGCTTCAGCAGCCTGTTCGAGAGGAACGGTCTCGATCATCGGGCGGATATCCTCCAGAACGCTAAAGGCTAGGGTGTCCTCGTTGTCGATCGGCGTGCCGGTCAGGCTCCCGTAGACCGAGCGCCCTCCAAAGACCAGTGGGAACGCATTCAACTGGATCGGGTCCTGCGGTACACCGACCACGATGAGTTTCCCGCGGGCGGAAAGACCGGACACAAGTGGCCCCATCGCATCACCACTGGTGGCGGTTGCGAGAATCGCTCTGGCCCCGCCCATACGCTGCAGTACCGCTGCGGCATCGTCGACAGCGGTATCGATATAAGTGTGCGCGCCCAGGTCCTTGGCAAGCTTTTCCTTCTCGCGCCCACGCCCGATGGCGACCGTGCGAAATCCCATGTGCCGCGCAAACTGGACACCCAGATGCCCAAGACCACCAATGCCCTGCACAGCGACCAAATCTCCGCCGCGCAAGCCGGCGTTGCGAAGAGCGTTGTAGGTGGTGACACCTGCGCACAGGAGTGGTGCGGCCTCTGCGGAACTGCGCTCGTCAGGAATGGAAGCGATGCCGCGTGCTTCAGCGATCATCACTTCCGCATATCCTCCATCCACGGTCACTCCCAGCACCACGGGGTTCTGACAATTCACAATGTCTCCGCGTCTGCACGGCTCGCACACCCCGTCTTCGCCGCCGATCAGGCCGACCCCAACCCGTTGACCGACTTTCCATTTGGACACTCCGCTGCCGAGGGCTTCAATGCGACCAATCACTTCATGCCCCGGAACGCGCGGCAAAGTCAGACCTGGGTAAATGCCCGTGACCGTGGCCGCATCGGTGTGACAGATTCCGCAGGCTTCCACCCGAATCCGAACCTGACCGGCTCCAGGTTCAGGAACTGGCCGTTCCACCACGCGAAGAATGCCCGGTGCGGAGACTTCCACCGCTTTGTATGTACTTTTCATTTGTATGTCCTCTCATTTGTGTTCCATTCGCTACACCCTCAACGGCAGGACACCTTCAGTTCTCATCCCATTGGCGAAACGGCAGTACCAGATAGAGATCAGTTCCGTTTGGCAGGTGCGCGACGTACGGCATTCCGTTCGATCCGTCACGGCTAAACGACTGCAGCTCCATCTGATTTTCGTGAGGACTTACGATCATGATGTGCGGTCCCACGTGAAATTCGTCACTCTTCGGCCTGGTGTCTTTGCCCGACGTATTCGGAACCCAGGCGCCCACATACATGTAGGCAATCCCAACGCTGGTGATGTGAGGCTCGCGACCCGCCAAGCTGTCTTTGATCCATTGCATGAAGACTGGGTCAAAGCAGCCGGGCTCGTCGTGGGCATAACCAGGAACGCCAGGGAGGCAGCTCCATTCATTGGCTCCCTTCCGCAACACGCGATATTCACCGCCGGCTTTCGCCGGCCAATCAAGAATCGCCGCCTCTTTGGTAACGAACGTGGGGCCTGCTCTGAGCGCATCCGTCATCTTCTCGGCATCCGTTACGGGACGGTGTGAATCCGCTGTCTGAGCACCAACAGCAAAAGGGATTAGCAGCAAAAGCAGCGCGAGCTTTGTGCCGCACCTGCAGGAGAATAGATCGTTCCTCATGTCGCTACCTCATTCCTTCCGATGTGCTCGACGGGCTTCTTAAACTCGGAAACCTTCGTCAGCGTTGGACGCCCCATCCCTAGATTGCGATACGTGCATTCTTTGCAAACAGAGTATGCGTTGGGCGCAATTGACACCGCGTCCTTGCAGGGAGACCTCAACTTCTGCGTGGCCTCCGGGTGGCGTATGATCGACCCACAATGAATTTATTCGACCTCGAAGCGTTTGCCTCCGTCGTGGAAACCGGATCGGTTGTCGCCGCGAGTGCGCGTCTGCACCTGAGCCAGTCGGCCATCACGCGGCGCATTCAGAATGTCGAAGGCGAGTTGAATATTCCTCTGCTGCATCGCGACGCCCGGCCGCTACAACCGACGAAAGCCGGACTGGAGATTTACGAACACGCTCGGCGAGTGCTGTCTTCAATGAACGATCTCAGGTCCGCCTTTAGCGAAGGGAGAGAACTTTCGGGCGAGTTCCGCTTCGGTATTACCAGAGAACTTGGGGATCTGACTCTGACCTATCCGATTGACCGGCTGCAAAGTGAATACCCGCGCCTCAAACTTCAGGCAATCGCTGAATGGTCGAATGAGCTCCTAAAGCGAGTGCATTTACGTCAGATCGACGTCGCGGTCGCGCTACTGCCCGAGGACTACGTTCTTCCCGAACATGTGGCCGGAGACGTCATCACCACAGACCCCTTCCTCGTCATCGCTTCGAAAAAGATGCCCTTCAAGAGGACTAGCAGTCTGAAAGACCTGTCGGCGCACCCGTGGATCGTCAATCCGGCCGGGTGCGGTGGCCGCGAGCTCCTTCGGGGAACGCTAAGCGGGAGTCGGTTGCCTTTCAAAATTGGAGTCGAAGCGTATGGAGTGGAATTGAAACTTGCGCTTGTGGCCAAGGGGCTCGGACTGGGCCTCGTCCATCCGAAGATCCTACAAGCGTCTCCCTTCCGGAAAGAGGTTCGCGTAATTTCGGTGAGCGACTTTCGGCCTCGCGTATCGACGTGGGTCCTGCACTCCCCGCAGGTTGGCAGGCTTTCGGGCCCCATCACCAGTCTCCGTGAGACTCTGAAACGCCGTCTGCTAAACGGAAATTCAAGAGCGTCCTCGAAAACCTAGCAATGCCACGGCAGTTTTGGCACCAAGAGACGCAACGCTGCACGACGGTCGGTGCAACCCGGACGTAGCTCCTTGTTTGAGGCAGGTCTCCCTCTCTCACGCATCCTTACGGCCATTGAGCCGAGCGTCATAGCGCTGGACATATTCCGGAACAGTGACGCCCTGGACTAACTTGTCATCCGGTATGGACAGTCGAGACTTCATCTCAAGCGGTACTACGCCAGCCCAGACCTTCCACCCATAGTCACTCTCATCGTCGAGCGGCGGTCCACTTCGCACCTTTGATGAAGCCTCCTCGATCGAGAATTCCAGCACCGTTGTCGCCTTCAGTTCCTGGTCGCTCGGTCCCCGGACTTCCGCCCATCGGCCGGCGATGAGATGTTCGGAGATAACGCGCAAAGACTTGATTTTCTGCTCTGGATCCATGACCTTCCGCGCTGTTCCAAAGGCAACGACGGAGCGATAGTTCAGAGAATGATCGAAGGCAGATCGCGATAACACCAGTCCATCCACGAGAGTCACGGTTACACAGGCCGGGACGCCGGTTTCGAGTTCCCGTAGCATGCGACTGGCCGCGGAACCGTGCAAATAAAGTCTTTCTCCGTCCCGGCCATACAGGGTCGGAATGACAAACGGCTGGCCATCCACGCAAAATCCGACACTAGCGAGAAAGCCCACGTCCAAAATCTTGTTAATCGTTTCCCAATCGTGCGACCCTCGATCGGGGATGCGGCGGAGTTCAGTGCGCTTTGTCAGATTCATCTTCCACCCGAGTGTCGGTCGCTATCCAATTCACTTCCCAAGTCCTGCCCCCGTCATCCGAGAACGCTTGTTCAAAACGGCACGAATTCGGAGTGATGTCGGAGATAACAAATCGAACAAGGATGGCGCGGCCATTCAGTGTTTCCTGGTCGAAAAACTCACCGCGGCCAGTCCTAAACTCGCCGATGGTAGGTTGGCCCATGGTGCCACTCCTGCTGTTGGCAAAATTGAGGTTCCATTGGCGGGATTGAGGATTGTAGAGACGGAGGTTCAGACCTTCGAAGTGACCCGCCGGGCCAGCGGCCTCGAGCTCCACCAGATTGGCGCGGCCATTCCAAACCTTGTGGACGACGGTCGTGCCCTCATATTCGACCCACGTCGTGGAGCCCGTTAAGGGGTGCAGGAGGCGCTTGAGGTGAGTTTTCCAAGTACCGATCTCGAAGTCAAAATCATGTTGCCCGTCTCGTTCCGCGGGAGCGTGTTGAACGCTGGTGCTCGATACATCTGGATTCTGCTGAGCGAGTCCCTGAGCAGGCTGCAAGACGACAAGCAAGCTGCACATCAGGGAGCAAGCCCAAATCGAACGTCGCGATCGTCTGTCCGGCAAACGCTGGAGTTCAGTGCGCTTTGCCAGATTCATCGTTGACCCTTGCCTGGTCCGTGATCCAGTTTACTTCCCAAGTCTTCCCTCCATCCTCCGAGAACGACTGTTCGAAGTGGGGCGAATTCGTGTTGGTCTTCGACCAAATAAATCGAACCAGGATAGATTTGCCATTGGGGCCAGATGGTTCCGTGTCGTAAAACTCGCCTCGGCCATCCTTGAATTCGCCGATCGTGGGCGGGCCCATGGTTCCGCTCTTGCTGGTGGCCCAATAGAGGCTCCACTGGTGACTTAGGGGATCATACAAGCGCAGGGTCATACCTTCGATGTGCCCGCCAGCAGGGCTGTCGGTTTCGAATTCCTCCAAATCCGCGCGGCCATCCCAAACCTTGCGGGTGACGGAAGTACCGTCAAATTCGACCCACGTCGTGGAGCCCGTTAAGGGATGGACGAGCCGCTTCAAATGAATCTTCCAAGTGCCCAACTCGAAATCAAAATCGTGTTGCCCATCCCGTTGCGCGAGAGGTTGCTCGGCGCTTGTGGTCGACGCGCCGGAGCTCTGCTGCGCGATCCCTCGGCTGGGCTGTAGCGTGGCAACCAGGCTGCACACCGTGAGATAAATCCCAATGTGTTTACTATTCACCGCTGCCCCCTTTTGGTTCGCAATTGATGCTTCGTGGCACAGAAAAACTAACCCGGGCAGTGGTTTGTCACAATAGCCACTTTGATGTGATACGATATGCCACTTTGCAGGTATCCCCAAATGAAACGGACTCCGACCAGCTACCTTCCCCCGATTGCGCTCCAAGATCGTGAGGAACTTCCGATATACCGACAGTTGTATGACTGGTTCCGGCGAGCGATCGCCGGCGGCCAATTGCGGCCGGGACAACGATTGCCGTCCACCAGAAACCTCGCCGCCGAGTTGAAGATTTCCCGCATGCCCGTGCTGGGCGCTTTCGAGCAATTGTTTGCCGAAGGGTACTTGGAGACTTTCATTGGAGCCGGCACGTGTGTGGCTAGATCCATCCCGGATGACACGTTGCATCCCCCGGTCGTGAAAGCGCGGAAAGGAGGTCAGGAAATAACGGAGAAGCGAGGTCCGCGCCGGATGTCACGTCGTGGGGCGGCATTGACGCGCGTGCTGGCACAATCATGGTTGGACAACTTGGGTGCATTTCGCGTAAGCCTGCCTGCCCTCGACCACTTTCCAATCGGCGTCTGGTCGAAGCTGGTGGCTCGACATTCTCGAAGGCCGCCAAGGGGCATCATGGCCTATGGCGCTGCCATGGGATATCTGCCATTCCGCGAAGCGATCGCGGAGTATCTAGGCGCGGTTCGTGGGGTGCGCTGCGAGTCATCGCAGATTCTGGTAACAACCGGGTCGCAGCAGGCCTTGCAGATTTCCGCCCAGGTTTTGTTGGATCCCAAAGATCGAGTGTGGATCGAAGAGCCGGGCTATCCCGGCGCACGCCAGGCTTTCCTGACGGCCGGGGCTCAGTTGATTCCCGTTCCGGTGGATCACGACGGCATAAACGTTGCAGAGATCATCCGTCGGGGTCGCGACGCGCGTGCCGTGTATGTCACACCGTCGCATCAATATCCCATGGGCATGACGATGAGTGCCACACGCCGTATGCTTCTCCTGAACTGGGCAGTACGCTCCGGTACCTGGATCATTGAAGACGACTATGACAGCGAGTATAGATTTGGAAGCCACCCGATCGCTTCGCTGCAAGGCCTGGACACGGACGGGAGGGTCATTTATGTCGGGACGTTCAGCAAGGTAATGTTTCCTGCTTTACGTCTGGGCTACGTGGTTGTTCCCAGGGATTTGGTACCCGCTTTCTCCGCCGCTCGGGATGCCGCCGACATCTTTTCCTCGACTCTCTATCAGGCTGTCTTGACCGATTTCATCCGAGAGGGACACTTCGCTCGGCATATACGCCGGATGCGAATCCTCTATATGGAGCGGCGAACGGCGCTCGTGAAAGCAATCCGCATCCAGATGGAAGACATGCTCGATGTCATCGGCGCCGAAGCAGGGATGCACCTAGTGGCACTACTGCCGCGGGGAACGAATGATGTGGCGATTTCGAGGAAGGCTGCCCAGAAGGGCATTTCTGCAATACCCTTGTCCACATGCTATTTGAAACCTCCGACCAGGGGCGGCCTGATCCTCGGCTACGGGGGAGCCAACGCGCATCAGATTGATGATGGGATAAGCAAACTCAGGGTGATCGTAAAGGAGTTGATCACATAACGCGCTGGGGTAAGGCAGTGCGCCCGGGACGGCTGATGCGCGACATGCTGTGAGCGCTGAAAGGGAAGACAGCCAGAGGGAACGGCCGATCTCGCTCGTGAAAAGAGTGGGGGATTTCGATTCTAGGGTGCGGACCGGGTTTGTGAGCAATCCGAAGAAAGTGATTCCAAAGAAGAGAGCTTTTGGCTTGCTAGCTTCAACTAGCAACTTTCGGGTACGAACCGAACGGTTGAGGCCGATACTTCCGGGGCCACGTCCGGAGCCCGGCAACTCGTCTGTAAAAAAGCTACTCTTCAGAGAAAGAATCACTTTTGATGTGCGTTCAGCTCGTCGAGCTTGCGTTTTAACTGTTCGAGCTTCTGTCCAGCCTCGCCGAGCTTCCCTTCTGCGGTAAGTCGCTGGTAGTCGGCGAGATCTTTGGCCGCTCCCGTGATCAGCGCGTTCACGTCCGCCACCGGCTTGGTCGCGGCAGCTGGCGCTGCTGCGCCTCGTTCCGGTTCCGCGGGGGCAGTTGTGCCGGTTAGCGACGAGACCTCTCCCCCAAACAGGGCCCTCATCGCCGAGTCGAATGTCGGTCCATAAGCGAGCCGGTCTTGCAGCGCAAGCACCACCAGACGCAACTCCGACATCGGACTGCGTTCAGCCTGGAGGTAAATTGCTTCGG
>Ga0210410_10001276_pt1 | contig 23953 bp, 20 predicted proteins | sample IncBWC4MmetaG_FD_161058 | JGI IMG/M metagenome (GOLD analysis project Ga0210410, IMG submission 161058) | Forest soil microbial communities from Barre Woods Harvard Forest LTER site, Petersham, Massachusetts, United States - Inc-BW-C-4-M | ecosystem: Environmental > Terrestrial > Soil >... | reverse complement strand
GCATCCGAGATCGGGCAGGTGAGCTGCGAGCGGACTCGCGATGAGCTGACGCTGATGTTGACGGAGGGACATGCGCGGCGGGCGTTTGAGCTGCTCGATGAGACTGGGTTGCTGGCTTTCGTACTCCCCGAGGCGGTGAAGATGCACGGCGTAGAGCAGCCGCCGCAGTTTCATCCTGAGGGTGATGTGTGGGTGCATACAATGCTGCTGCTCGAGAAGCTGCAACCGGGCGTGTCTGCGACGCTTGCTTGGGGGGCGCTGCTGCACGATATCGGCAAACCGGCGACGTTCCGCCCGCCTGATCCGAAGAAACCTGGCGACCGGATTCGCTTTGATGGGCATGTGGAGGTGGGGGTTCGCATGACGGAGGAGATTCTGGGGCGGCTGCGTTTTTCCAATGAGGACACCACGCAGATCGTTGCGCTTGTGAAGAACCACATGCGCTTCGGCGATATCTTGCAGATGCGCGAGTCGACGCTGAAGCGGTTTTTGCGGCTGCCGAAGTTTGAGGAGCATCTAGGGCTGCATTGGATGGACGCGAGCTCGGCGCATGGCGATCTGCGGTTGTACGAGTTCGCGAAGGAGCGGTATGAGGCGACGCCGGTCGAGACGATCACGCCGAAGCTGCTGGTGACGGGGAGGGATTTGATCGCCGCGGGGTACAGGCCTGGGCCGGAGTTCAAGGCGATGCTGGAGGCCGCGGAGGATGCCCAGCTTGAGGGCCATGTAACGACGACGGAGGAGGGGATGTCGGTCGTGAGGGAGCGATTTGGCGCGCCTACTGCCTGAGAGAATCGACTAGGCCGCCTCGCTGGAGCGGCGTAATGGATACGCATGGTACAGCGCGGGGCCGCAACAGGCTCTCGACGCCTATACTGCTTGGAGCAAGATCTACGGCGGCGGCACTGCTCAATGAATGCGCATCTAAAACGCAAATGACGAAGAACACCACTGTAGACGTTGTTGTGATTGGCGCGGGAATGGCTGGGCTGACGGCGGGGCGAGCGCTGGCCGAAGCCGGGCTGAAGGTGTTGGTGGTGGAGGCGCAGGACCGCATCGGGGGGCGCATCTGGACACGGCATGTGGGGGATGAAGCGATCGAGCTGGGCGCGGAGTTCGTCCACGGCAGGCCGCCGGAGCTGTGGGCGTTGATCGAGGAGGCAGGGCTGGAAACGTATGAGCGTGATGGGGCGCAGGTCTGCTTCGAGGATGGAGCTTTAAGCGACTGCAGCGGCGGGATGGATTCGGTCTTTGAGCCGCTGCAACGATTGGAGGACTTCAGCGGGCCGGACATGAACTTCGCGGACTATCTGGACTGCAAGAAGATTGTGGCGGAGGAGCGCAGCCGGATCATCGGATATGTCGAAGGCTTCAATGCTGCCGATCATCGCGAGGTAAGCGTGGCATCCCTGGGCGTGCAGCAGAAGGCCGAGGACGCCGATGGAAGCGGCCACAACTACCGTCTGCGTGGCGGCTATGACCAGCTTCCGCGTTATCTTTCCGAGAGAATTACGGAGCTTGGGGGCAGGGTGCTGACGGGAACGCCGGTGGAGGAGATTCGCTGGGAGGAGGGCTGGGTGGAGGTGGTCTCCGATCTGTGGAGCTTCAATGTGCCGCATGCGGTGATTACGCTGCCGCTTGCCGTGTTGCAGCGTGGCAAGGTGAAGATGGAGCCACCGCCGCGACAGATTCTGGAGGCGGCGGGGCGGTTGCGTATGGGACAGGTACGGCGTTTCACTCTGCTGTTTGCGGAGAAGTTCTGGGAGGGCCTGCCGCCACAACCGGCGTTGAACGAGATGAGTTTTCTTTTTGCGTTTACGGAGATGCCTCCGGTCTGGTGGACGACGCATCCGGAGAAGAGCCACACCATCACTGGCTGGGTGGGCGGTCCCCGTTCGGCGGCGTTGACTGGATTGGATGCGAAGACGCTTGGCGACAAGGCCTGTGCCACGTTAGCGAGAATCTTCGGTTTCCAAAAGCAACGGATTCATGGGCTGCTAAGAGGTTGCTACACGCATGACTGGCAACACGACCGGTTTTCGCTTGGGGCTTACAGCTATGTGGCAACGGGCGGGATGGATGCTTCAAGACAGATGACAGAGCCGGTTGCGGATACGCTTTTTTTCGCCGGCGAACACACTGACATCACTGGGCACTGGGGGACGGTCCACGCCGCGATGCGCTCCGGGATGAGGGCTGCGGAGCAAGTTCTTTCAGCAGGCTGCCATCGCAACGTCGAGTCGTGAGTCTCGGGTGAGCGATGCTATCTGCAAGCCCCACAAGCCACGGGAAAAACGTGCGTTGGATGCTTGAGAATCCCTTTTCGGATGCATTTTTCTATCGACGTTTTGTCAGTGCAAGTTGGGTGTAATGTGGAGGAATAGAGTACGTGGCAAGGATCAAAATCCTGCCATGTATCTCTGCACAGGACAAGCTAATGCCGATCACAAAAACATTGCTGAATACTCCCGCGGATCACTCTCCCAATACACAGTTGACGATCGATGGAATCCAGGTCCCGGGCCACGCGGGCGAACTGTTGATCGATCTCTTGAACGAACGGACGGCGGTGAAGGCGCAGAAGGCGGTGCCGCAGGTCTGCTATGTCCCGCAGATGGGGCCGATCCAAAGCTGCGACACCTGCATCGTGAAGGTTAATGGCGAACTGGTGCGCGCGTGCGCAACAAAGGTCGTCGCCGGGATGAAGGTGGAGACAGCGGGTGAGGCTGTTGATATCGCCCAACGCGAGGCGTTCGACCGCATTCTGCAGAATCATATGCTGTACTGCACGGTGTGCGACAACAACAATGGGAACTGCACGATCCACAACACGACGAAAGAGCTGGATGTGAAGCACCAGGCCCGGCCTTATACGCCGAAGCCGTATGAGAAGGACATGTCGAATCCGTTTTACCGCTACGACCCTGACCAGTGCATTCTGTGCGGGCGCTGCGTGGAGGCGTGCCAGAACGTCCAGGTGAATGAGACGCTGACGATCGACTGGGAGAGTAAACATCCGCGCGTACTGTGGGACGGCGGCACAAAGATTGATGGTTCGAGCTGTGTCTCCTGTGGGCACTGCGTCACCGTATGCCCTTGCAATGCGCTGATGGAGAAGTCGATGCTGGGAGAGGCGGGTTACCTGACCGACACGCCGGATGGCGCGCTGAACGACATGATCGATGTAGTGAAGGGGATCGAGCCGCCGATTGGCTATGGGCCGATTCTCGCGCTCTCCGAGATGGAGGCGGCGATGCGCACCAAGCGCACGAAACGCACGAAGACGGTCTGCACCTACTGCGCGGTTGGCTGCAGCTTCGAGGTGTGGACACGCGACCGTCACATCCTCAAGATCGAACCAACCCATGGACCAGCGAATGGAATTTCAACCTGCGTAAAGGGCAAGTTCGCATGGGGCCACATCAACTCAGGCGACCGGCTGGTGAAGCCGCTGCTGCGCGATGGCGAAGGCTACCGCGAGATCGAATGGGAGGAGGCGCTCGATATCATCGAACACACCTTCAAGAAGATCAAAGCCGAGCATGGGCCGGATGCGCTCGCGTTTATCGCCTCTTCGAAGTGCACCAATGAGGAGAGCTTCCTGATGCAGAAGCTTTCGCGCGCGGTGATTGGGACGAACAACGTCGACAACTGCGCCCGCTACTGCCAGAACCCGGCAACCATGGGGCTGCAGCGCACGGTGGGTTATGGCGGAGACTCAGGCTCGATTGCGGATATCGAGAAGGCCGGCCTGGTGATTATCGTCGGGGCGAATCCTGCGGAGAACCATCCTGTGCTCGCGACGCGGGTGAAGCGGTCGCACAAGCACCGCGGCCAGCGTCTGATCGTCGCCGACCTGCGCAAGAACGAGATGGCCGAGCGCGCGGATATCTTCTTTCAGCCGAATCCATCGACCGATGCGGTGTGGATGTCGGCCATCGCGAAATACCTTATCGACAGCAACCTTGCCAACATGGAGTTCGTCAACAAGTGGGTCAATCACTTTGACGAGTACAAGAAATCGCTTGAACCCTACACGCTGGAGTATGCCGAGAAGATCACGGGGGTTCCGGCGAGCACGCTGACGACTGTGGCGCATGAGATTGCCGCAGCCAACGGCGTCTGCATCCTTTTTGCCATGGGCGTTACCCAGCATTGCGGCGGATCGGATACGGCGACGGCGCTGTCGAATCTGTTGCTGGTGACGGGCAACTATATGCGGCCCGGCGCGGGAGCTTACCCTCTGCGCGGCCACAACAATGTGCAGGGCGCGAGCGACTACGGTTCGATGCCGAACGTCTTTTCCGGCTACCAGAAGGTGGATGACCCGGAGATTCGGGCGAAGTTCGAAGCGGACTGGGGCGTGACGCTGCCCACCAGCGTAGGCAAAGACAATCACGACATGATTGAGGCGATTCTGGCGGGCTCGATCAAGTCGCTGTATATCAAAGGCGAGGACACGATCACCTCGGACTCGAACGCAAATTATGTCGGCTCGGCGCTGGAGAAGGTGGATTTCCTGGTTGTGCAGGACATCAACTTCTCGGAGACGGCGAGGTATGCCGACCTGGTGCTGCCCGCCGCCGCCTCGCTCGAAAAAGACGGGACCTTTACGAGCACCGAGCGCCGCATTCAGCGCCTCTACAAGGCGATGGAGCCGCTGGGCGAGTCGAAGGCCGACTGGGAGATCATTCAACTGATCGCCAACCGCATGGGCGCGAAGTGGAACTATACGCATCCCTCCGAGGTCATGGACGAGGTGGCACGGCTGACTCCGCTGTTTGCCGGCGTGAACTACAAACGACTCGAAGGCTTCAACAGCCTGCAGTGGCCAGTGCAGGCAGATGGCACCGATTCGCCGCTGCTGTTCACCGAGAAGTTCCCCTTCCCCGACGGCAAGGCGAGGTTCTATCCGGTCGAGTACATTCCGCCATCGGAAGAGACGAGTGCGGTTTACGATCTGCACCTGAACAACGGCCGGTTGCTGGAGCACTTCGAACAGGGCAGCATGACGTATCGCACGGCCGGCATCAAGGAGATGACGCCGAGGAACTGGGTGGAGGTCTCGCCCGAGCTCGCCGCGGAGCGAGGCATAACGACGGGCAGGTACGTCCAGGTGAAGTCGCCGCATGGCAAGGTGCGGCTACAGGTGCTGGTGTCGGATCGCGTGAAGGGCAAGCAGCTCTATATGCCGCTCAACTCGGTTGAGGAGCCGGTGAACAAACTGACCAGTAGCTTCACTGACCGCAACACGCATACGCCTGCGTTCAAGGAGGCCGCGGTAAGCATGACCGTGTTGCCGGAGCAGGGTGACAGTCCACTGCCGCGCAGAAACTTCCGCTATGGCACACGCACACCGCAGCCCGGCCTTGAGATTGAGCGCAAGTGGGCTCGCCCGGACTACCATTTTCCCGGCACGGCTCCGGGCGACAAACTTGTTCAGATCACCTCCACTACTGTTTAGCTTTCTCGTCGTGTTGTAAGGAGTCTCCCATGGCCAAACCGATTGCGTTCAAACCTACTACCGTCGATTTCAAAGCCGACCTTCAGCGGCGTCTGGAAAAGGCTCCTGACGAACACGCGGCGGCGTTGCTGGCTGCGTACGACGTGCTCGAAGCTGCTTATGACGAGGGGCTGCTCGACATGCTGCATGGCATGATCGCTTCGAAGGACACAATCATCTCGACGCTCGCGCGCTTTGCCAGCCAGCCCGAAGGCGTGACGGGCATTCGCAACCTGCTGACCGCCGCGAAGATCCTTACCGAGCTTGATCCTGAGGTTCTCGATCATGTTTCGAAGGCGATGGCGAGCGCTACGGAGGAGCACAAGCGCGAACAGAAGCCGCCGAGCCTGTTCCAGCTTGCGAAGCGCGCCACCAGCGAAGACAGCCGGCGTGGGCTGTCGTTCATGACGCTGATTCTTTCGAGTCTCGGCAGATCGTTGAAGGGCTAGGCACGCCGTTGCGGTAGCGCCGACCTGGCCGCAGCTATGGTCAAATAACATCTGTGACCAATCCCTTCGACATCGGCAATGCTACCCATCGGGTCTCCGTGGGACGCGGCAGGCTCTTCCTCATCGGCGGCCCCTGTGTCATCGAGTCCGAGCAACACGCCCGTACCATGGCCGACGCCATCCAGCGCATTGCCTCCGACCTTGGCGTCCCGTTCCTCTTCAAGGCGAGCTACGACAAGGCGAACCGCACCTCCATCAAAAGCTTTCGCGGCCCTGGGCTGGCCGAGGGCTGCCGTATCCTCCGCGCCATCGGCGAGAGCACCGGCTTGCCCGTCCTCACCGATGTCCACACCGCCGTTGATTGCGAACCTGTCGCGGAAGCGGTGGATGTCTTGCAGATTCCTGCGTTCCTCTGCCGCCAGACCGATCTGTTGATCGCCGCAGCGGAGGCGACTGCAAGGACCGGCGGCGCGGTCAATGTGAAGAAGGGCCAGTTCGTCGCCCCCTGGGATATGCGCCACGCCGTCGAGAAGATTCGTGAGAGCGGCAATCCGCGGGTCTCTCTTACCGAGCGCGGGGCCAGCTTTGGCTACAACAACCTGGTGGTCGATATGCGGTCTCTGCCCATCATGCGGGGCTTTGCGCCAGTGGTCTTTGATGGGACGCATTCGGTGCAGACGCCCTCAGCAGGCAACGGCGTCAGCGGCGGCCAGCCGGAGTTCATCCCGGTGCTGACCCGGGCCGCGGTGGCCGCGGGGGTGGATGGGGTCTTCCTTGAGGTTCACGACAATCCGGCAGAGGCGAAGTCGGACGGGGCGAATGCGCTTCATCTGAATAAGCTGAAGGGCGTGCTGGAGCAGTTGCTGGCGGTGCACAAGGCCGTAGCAAACACCGCGGTATAGAAGCGTGTCCTGCCGGACGGGCCCACTGCGCGTGGGGCGGCCACTTCGTGGCGTGTATACCGGTCTTTGCAGGCTGATCTTCTTGGGTCCTCCCGTTGGTCGGAAGAAAGCTAATCCCGGCCAACGGCCGGGTCGATGCTGTTTATTTACCCAGACAAGTTAAAAAGGCGTGCGAACGCCCGCGCCACGCGCAGTGGGCCCGTCCGGCAGGACATGTTTATCAGGTTAAAAAAAGCGGCCCCTCAATGAGGGGCCAATCTGCCTTGGTTCTCTCTGGTTAGGAGAGGTTTTTGCGAGTGCGCTCTGAGTCGCTTCTCGGCAAACTTGCGGGCGGTACAGGGAAGCTGAATTCAACTTCAGCCATACCGCCCTGGGGGAGGGCTACTGATTGTTCACCTGCTGAGGTGAAGCTCCCGTCGGGGAGGTTTTTGGAGCGGCGCTGGACGCTGAGGTTCCACTCATCGTCGCCAAGCTGTTGTGCAACAGTGTGACGCGAACGCCATTCACGATTGCCTGCTCACCTTCTGCTGGCTTGACAGTGTTCTTGCCAAGACCTGTCTTGTAGATCCGGTAGACCGGTACCTGATGTTCGGTTACGAGGTAGCGGACAACCGCATCGGCCATCGCCTGCGAGGTCTGAACCCCGGACCGGCTGTAGCCCTGAACTTCAATGATGTAGCCCTTCTCGCCGGAGAGGGTCGTCGCCAGCGCATCGAGATCAGACTTGGCCGCGGGCGAAAGGGTTGTGCGCCCCGGAGCAAACTTCACCGAAGTCGCGGAGACCGTCTGGTACTGATCCAGATTGCCGACCGTGTTGCCAAGCGCATCGGTGCGGCTGCTTGCGTTCCCTGCCAGCTGGTTCGCCGCGTTGGCGCGGTTCGCTGCATCCTGGGCATGCTGATCGGCAGTATTCGCCGCATTCAAGGCATTCTTGATGCCGGCCTGCGACCGGGAATCTACATCCTTGATATCGTTAGCGTTCTTGGCCTGTAACTGATCGAGCTCATTGATCTGGCCTTTGATGGGAGCGGTCTGCCGATTGACCCACTTCTTGCGGGCGAAGGGGTTCATATGACCCCAGAAGCCCTCCTTCGACTGATCCTGCAACGGCTTGCCGGTTGCGTAGGTCGTGCTGTCATTGGGATTCATCGTGCTGCTGGAACTGGGTGCGGCTTGATCCGCGGTCGGTTGCGTCGGGGGAGTGCTGGATTGGGCAAAGGCAGATACACCCAATGCGCTTCCTAAAAGTAATGCTGGGAGGCCGAAAGTGTTTCCAGATTTCATCATGATTTTTGCTCTCCTATCCTTCAACAATGCGCCTGTGTTTCAGACGTCGACACGCAATCCTTACAGCAGGTTTGATGCCAAATCGAAGTATCGCGGTAATCTGCTGAAAATTAGAGGCTTATCAGATATTTTCTCTTACCGGCCAGTGGGAGTTTAAGGTCGGTTCCCGCAAAATCTTCCGGGTGGGCCGGTAAGTATTACTGAATCCGCTGAGCCGCCACCCCCTAAGCCGTCCCCTAAATGGCTTCCGGACAGCTATTTCGTGTCGACCTGAATGATGCGGATCTCGGGCATCTGCATATTCCAGTTTGCCGGAAGAGACTCGAAGATAAGGCGAAAATCTCTCTCGTCGCCCGGCTTCAATGGCGCGGCACTGACTGGCTGGGTATCGACATACGGCTCGCGCGTCCGGATAAGCGAAAGCGGGAGGGTCTCGATCTGGGGCGGCATTGCTTCGTTGTTGCGAAAGAGCACCTGGACGGTGATGCCGGAGACGGTCTGACTGCCGGTGTTCTGGACGTGTCCGTCGATAAAGGTGGATTTGCCGCCGGAGAGGCTGGTCGATTCGCTCATCGCAAGCTGCGACAACGGCAGACTGGCCGCATAGGGTGCAAGCGGCTGGATCGTTGCGGGAGCGGACGCTTTGTGCCTTCCCGCCAAAACCAGAACGACGACCACAACCAGAACCGCCAGCCCGGCGACGCCCCAGGCCATGACGGGGATTCCGCCTCCCTCAGCCGGCTTGCTGGTGAACATCGCGTCGTTCTTCGCGGTAACCGGTGTAGTCACGGTCGGGGGAGCTTTCGGATTCAAGGGGGTTTTCACGGAAGTGTCTTCAGGCCGATGCGCTTCGCTCATAAGCCGAGATTTTATACCCGTCGGTCGAACGCAGCCGCCATGCAAATGACGGGCCGGGGAATCATTGCAGGACCCCGGTGAAAAACTTTGCAAATTTTTCATCGAAGACCGGAACTTCGTGATGCAAGATCGCGTTAACGAACATCTATTGTTCTGTAAGCCATCCTCCCCGTGCACTTAGAGGGCTTGTTATGAATCCGCAGAATGAAAGATCGCCGCTTCCGCCAATAGATCACCCAGGCAGCCTGCTGCCAGCAGCTCCGGCTGCCGTAGAAGTATCTACGACTTCGGCTGCATCAGACTACCTGTACCAGTTTGCTGCCCTGACCGCCGGCGCCTTTCTGCTGGCGACATTGTTGTAAAGTCGGCTTTTCCAGCCGGCCCGTGCGTCAGGCAAAGCTGGCGCGCTTTACCTTCTGCCGGAAGTCTTCCCCCTGCATCTCCACTACCACGCACATCTCCTGCAGCCTTGACCGCATGCGCTCTCCGATGCGGTCGCCCAGGGTCTCCTCGCGCATGGACCCGCGTGGACCCGACTCAGTCCCCAGCGGCCCGGCATTCGCATAGTTCGTCGTGATGATCGTGGTGCGGCGGTCGTTGTAACGGGTGTTCAGGATGTGGGCGACTGTGTCCCAGACCCAATCAGTCGGCTTCGATGCGCCCAGTTCGTCGAGCACCAATACCTCGGCTTCGAAGACCGGCGCCAGTATCTCCAGCTCGGTCTCACGAACCTGTGCGTTATAGCTGTTCTGGATCTGTTTCAACAGATCGCGATAGTCGTAAAACAGCCCGGTGGCGCCGCGCTCGGCGACCAGAGCCTGCAAAATCCCGACCGCCAGGTGGGTTTTGCCGACGCCGATGGAGCCGGTGAGCAGCAGCCCGGTCCCCGCCGTCTCCAATGGATACCCTTCGACAAACTTCCGTGCCCGGAGATGAGCCGCGCCAAGCGTCCGGTGCGAGGAGGGGAAGTTCGTCTCGTAGTTTTCCAGCGTGCAGTGCTCGTATCGTTTGGGAATGTGCGCGCGGCTCAGCATCCGCTCGGCCCGGCGCTCGATCCGGCAGACGCAATCCTGGGCAAACTGCCGCCCGTCCTCCTGCACCACCCGCAGACCCGATCCACCGCAAATCGAACAAACTTCAGCCATAGTCGTCCTTTCAGTATGGCAGCAATTTGAATCCAAATACCCCCTGTGCGAATCTTGGATATATCTGGGAATTCAGATAAACTGAGTTAACTGCTTGAGCGCTCTCTGACCGGGGGCGTAAGCGGCGGCGCGACAGGCACTTCGATGTGACGTGGGTTCTACCGTTGCAAGCGATCCGCACGCCGGCAGGCATACAAAGATCAGGAAAAGGATAGTTACCATGCCAAAACAAGGGATTCACCCGAAGTATGAAAGCATCCACGTCAAGTGCGCCTGCGGGACCAGCTTTGAAACCCGCTCCACGCACAAGGGCGACATCGTCGTCGAAATCTGCTCCGCCTGCCACCCGTACTTCACCGGCAAGCAGAAGCTGATCGACACTGCAGGCCGCGTCGAGCGCTTCCGCCGCAAGTTCGACAAATCTGACGCCGGCAAAGCTAAAACCGCCAGCGAGACCGCCGCGAAGTAAGCGGAGCCTAAACCGACACAGGCCTCCGCCAGCCGCGGAGGCCTTTGTTTTGCCAGAAAGTTTTTGAAACCAACTGCAACTCTTTATTTTTTATATGAAAAAGCGCTACACCCTCGAGCAGAAACGCTGGGACGACCCAGTCGATCACGCCATGCCCGAGCACACCCGCGTCCCCGCCAGCTTCACCATCGGCAAGGTAAAGATCGCTCCGGCGACTGTGCTCGCCCCGATGGCCGGCGTCACCGACACGGTCTTCCGCCGCTTCATTAAGAACGCCAGCCAGTTCACTGCTTCGGCCAGCACCACCGACGTAACCGAAGAGACCTCGAACCAGCAGTCCGGCTGCGGCCTCATCATGACGGAGTTCACCTCCGCCGACGGCCTCTCCCGCATGCGCGAGGTCAAGCGTAAGCGCTACCTCACCTACTACGACGACGAGCACCCCATCTCCGCGCAGCTCTTCGGCTCGAACCCTGTCACGCTCGCCGACTCCGCACGCATTGTGCAGGACGCCGGCTTCGATCTAGTCGACCTGAACCTCGGCTGCCCGGCCAAACGTGTCGTCGCCTGCAACGGCGGCTCCGGCCTGCTGCGCGACCTGCCGCTGATCGAGACCATCTTCAAGGCCATTCGCGCCGCAGTCACCATCCCCTTCACCGTCAAGTTCCGCATGGGCTGGAACGACAAACACATCGTCTGCGTTGATCTCGCGAAGCTGGCCGAAGACTGCGGCCTCAACGCCGTCGCCCTGCACGCCCGCACCCGCGAGGACGGCTATACCGGGCAGGCCCGTTGGGAGTACATCGCCGCTGTGAAGAATGCCGTCAGCATCCCCGTCATCGGCAATGGCGACATCCGCACCCCCGAAGACGCCGCCGCCATGGTCGACGTCACGCATTGCGACGCCGTCATGATCGGCCGCGCTGCGCCTGCAAACCCATGGATCTTCCGCCAGATCGCCCAGTACACGGCTTCAAAGGAAGCAACCGGCACAGGCACCTACGACCAACCTACCGACCAGGACCGCTATCGCATGATCCGCACTTACTTCGGCATGCTGGTCGACGAGATCGCCCTTGAAGAGGCCGCCGAAGCCGCGCGCGCCGCGGCCATCACGGCGTCCGGCCAGCTCGCGCGCGAGCAGCGCCACCGCGACTGCGTCGGCAAGATGAAGCAGTTCGCCAGCTGGTTCACCCACGGGATCCCCGGCGGAGGCGCGCTGCGCAAACAGATCTTCGAATCGAAGAACGGCCCCGCTGTGCTGGACGCGATTGAAGCCTTCTTCGCATCCCGGCACGAAGTCTCATCGGAAGATTTCATTGAAGATTCCGAGACTACTCTGGAAGCGCTCGGCGCCGGCTGCGATTGAATCCGGTTTTCTCACTTCAATGCTCGGTTGCCTCACTTCAATAAAGGCCGCTGCGCTCCGACCTTTTTAAGCACCTGATCCAGCACCTGATCCTCAGAACCCTGAAAGATCAGGATCTTCACGTCCCATTCCACCTTCGCCCGTGCGGGTAGTGGTCGTTCGGGATCGACATGCTGACAGGTGAGTTCAGGATTGCTCCACACATTCCCTGTCGTGTTGGTGAAACTTGCGGCTATCCATTTGTGATCGCTGGAGACTGTCGCGACCAGAGGCACGTCAACCGCCTGTGACGCGTTGTAGTAGGTAATGCCATCGTCGCGGCGTTCCACTCTCTTCGCAGGCACCGGCCAGGTATAAGAGGCCAGATAGCGGGCCGGTAGCCACTGACTGAGCGGCATCGTAAGCCGGTCTGGCGTCTCAGCGGCCACCAGCGCGAAGCCATCCTTGCGATGCACATAGGTCCGCTCCAGACGGACGTCGTGAAAGACGCCGGTCATCCGCGGATCGGTAACTGCGGTGATCATCGTGTAATCGACGCTCAAGTGGTTCTCGAACTCGTAATGAAAGAGCACGCCATCCTCCTGCAGCGTTGCCCGTGCCAGCATATGAATTCCCGATGAATAATCCCGCTCATACTCAACGGAATCTCTCGACCATTTCCATTGTGGCTTTTCACCTTGCAGGCCAGGCCGAAACAGATACAGGTGCTCCGCATCTGTGTTTCCTTTTTTCTTTGCCGTAACATGCTCCGGAAAAAGAACCTTAATCGCAGGCCGATCGGAGGAGTCACCTGGCAACGAGATGGTTAGCGCGGGCTGAGTGTCGGCCTCCGAAATTGAAAGCCGCAGCCCCTCGCTGTTCGTGAGACTCATTAGCTCCTGCGCAACGAGTGCAATGGGGAACTGCACTATCGCCGTCACGCAGATCAGTCGCACACAGGACAACAGTCGCAGATTCATCGATCACCTGAGGGTACTGTCGGATGCCAGCTTACTCCAGGAGCCAAAGCGCCGATGATCAGGCCATCGATTTTGACCAATCGGTGAGAGTTCATTACAGTTTCGTCTCATGAGACGAAACCTCCTGCTCGCCTGCCTGCTCTCCGTTCCCGCACTCGCTCAACAGCCGACGCGCCCGGCTATCACTGGAGTCGCCTTCGCCCGTTTCTACACTACTGATCCCACCGCCGCGCAGAAATTTTACGCCTCTACCCTTGGCCTCGAGCGCAAGGAAACGGACGGCATGTGGCTCTACCCCGTCAACCACTCGCAGTGGATCGAAGTGCTCACCACACCAGCGCCGCCGCAGCCCAACGTCCGCATGGCAGCCGTAGCCTTCACGACCGATGACGCCGCCAAGCTCGAGCGTTACCTCGAAGCCCACAACATCAAGCCCGAGGTCCCCCTCAAGAACGGCCAGTTCGGCGTTCGCGACCCGGAGGGCAACCTCGTCATCTTCGTCCAGCAAAACTCCGAGAAGCTGGTTGCAAGAGCGCTCGCCTCGCCCTCGGCCACCAGCACCCGGATCATCCACGTCGGCTTCATCGTCACCGACCGCGCCAATGAAGACGCGTTCTGGCAGCAGATTCTCGGCTTCCGGCCCTACTGGCACGGCGGCCCCAAAGACGATGGCGTCGACAACTGGGTCAGCCTCCAGGTTCCTGACGGCACCGACTGGGTCGAGTACATGCTCAACGCCGGCCCCAACCCCAGTCTCCACCAGGCAGGCGTGATGGACCATTTCTCCCTTGGCGTCTCGCATATGAGCGACGCGGTCGCCGAGCTCGCCCGCAACCACTGCGAAGGCCCCAACTGCGCCAAAACCCAGGTGGGCCGCGACGGCAAGGTCCAGCTCAATCTCTACGATCCCGACCAGACCCGGGTCGAGTTCATGGAGTTCGCTCCCACGCAGGAGCCCTGCTGCTCGCCCTTCACCGGAAAACACCCCACTCCCGGCGACCCAAACAATTAACTCAGGGCACGCGCTTCAGCGTCACGTTGATCGTCTTCATCGCCATGGCGAGCATGCTAAATCGTGGCGCCGCCTCGCTTCCGCCAGACCACCTTCACCTTGGCGCGCCAACGCTCATCGAGCGCAATCAGAGTCCACTCCACGCGCGTCGAAAGATACCGCAGCACCACCTCGGTCGCAGGATGGATGCGCAATGCCGGTGCGACCAGATAAAGTCTTGGAGCCTCCGGAGACAACCTCAACCCTCCAAAGTATCCGTGCCGCTGAAACTCGCCTAATCCGGTCACGTTATCGGGGTTTTGAAGGTGATGCCAGCGCACGCGCACCCAATAATCAAGCCCCTGCAACGCAAGCTGCAGATCTTCGTCCGCCTTCAATTCAATCACCGCCAGCCGTCCATCGTTCGTGACGCCCAGCAGGTCGAGCATACCCCGATCGGCCGCGGCAAACGCAGGCACCTGCGTATAAACATGGGCGGAATCAAGATGGGCATCGAGCGGCTCAACGTCCCGCCGCAGCACGCTTTCGAGCCATCGCTCCGGTTGCATCCGGTAGAGCGGGTCGCGTTTGTCGCCGCCGGCGATGCGGCGCGCAAACAGCCGCGAAACCAGCTCGCGCAGTTCGCTCGCATTCTCTTCCGTCAGCGGAGTCTCATTCGCACCCGCGCCAAACGTGATCTCCTGTGCGCTGTTGAAGGAGTTGCCCGCATAGCCCATGCGCACCCGCGCAAACTCGAGACCATGCAGCAGAAAGGCCATCTCCGTTCCGCTGCGCAGACGCTGCTCAACGACTTCGCGCATCGTCTCCGGCACCAGCGCCATCACTCGCGACTTCGAATCGGCAAACCGCTCCTGCCCGGCACGCTCGTTCGGCGCATGCATCAACCGGGTCGTCAGATTGCCGTGATCGGCGGCGTCGCGCTGCTCCAGCTCTTCGGTCTTCTGGTCCAGCTCCCACAGCTCCCACTGCGCCACATTCGCGTTCAGCCACGCCATCCGCGACAGCGTCAGCATCGCCATCCCGCGTGGCACAATCAGCTTCAATCCTTGGTAGAGCCTTCGACCGTCGCCGGATTCGCGGCAGTGCTGCAGCCACAAAATCCCCAGCGTCAGAATGCCGTCAACCGTCGCCTGCGCCTCCTCCTCATTGACGGCGATCACGGCCCACGCCTGGGAGCCCCTCAGTAGAGAGCCACGCGCATACGCCGGGCCAAAACTTTTCTCGAGATCCATCGCGGTTTGGAATGCATCCGTCTTCCATTCCGGAAAATTCCGCGACAGCACGCGCTCCAGCACGCGCAGATACTTCACCCGCGTCGCCTCGCGTGTGGACGGCGTGCGCCGATCGCGGTCGGCTACCAGCTCCAGAGTCTGCGGCTTCGTCTGCCCAAAACGATGCGTGCTCAACCGCAACACACCGTTCCGCATCGTCGTCCCGCTCACACGTCGAACCAGATTGCGCTCTTCGCCCCAAAGGTGCAGCGTGCAGCGGCCATGTTCGGTCGCCAGCTTATACTTCGCTTCGCGCATGTCGAAGAGCACCTTGCCATCTTCGAGCACCACGGCACGCGCATGCTCGGCAAGAAATTCTTCCAGCGTTGCTGCGATCTGCTCTACGTTCTGTGCGGGGGCCTGCTCCGCGGAAGCTGCTCTTGGCGGCATACTCGAACCTTAAAACTCACCTGCGACACACCGCAGTCGTAACCACATGCTGCTCTGTTCAAAGATGAAGCGAGAAATGAAAGCTTGTGATTCTCAGCCGGTGGCGAAGATAAAAAGCATGAGCCTCCTGTCGCTGTGTACCGGAGTCGAGGCTGAAGGTATCGCAGCCCGCCTCCCTGGCCAGCGCGATGAGCCATTGCAGCATCGCCTCACCGTGTCCCCGCGAACGCGTCCCCGCATCGGTGACCAAATCGTCGACGTAGAACGTCTTTCCGCTAGACAGCATGTTCTGTATGCGGAAGCCGGCGACCGAAACGACGGCGGCTTCGTGCTCCAGAAACGCGAGCTGATACCCCTCGACCTGCTGGGCCTGGATGCGAGCGAAAAACTCATCCTCGATCAGCAATGGCCGAAGCTGGACCATCACCGGAAAGCAGCGAGCGATCTCCCTGGGCGTAGTGGCAATCTGGATGGTCCGCATGCGTCGTCTACCAGTTTTCCCGGGCGCGCAGATGCGTGATGTGCGAGACATGGTGGCGCGAGTGCCACGCATAGGTGAGCGCTAACAACTCCACCGTCATCGGGCCATTCTCCGGATGATGGCACCCACGTTTCCACTGCTGGTCGTCGAGCGATTGCAACAGCATCACCCAGCGCGCATGCAGGCTCTCCACCAGCTCCAGCGACCACTCTACCGGCGCCGCCACATCGTGCAGCTTCGCCCAGGCCGCCTCATCATAGGGCTTGACCGTCGGCCAATCTTCGGTCAACGCAAGCTTGACGCGGATGTAGGCGTTGATGTGACTGTCCGCGACGTGATGCACCACCTGCCGCAGCGTCCATCCACCCTCGCGGTACGGTGTGCTCAACTGCGCAAAACTCAGCCCATCCACCGCATTCCGCAGCTGTTCCGGAAGCTCGGCCAGCGTTGCAATCGCCTCAGTGCGTTCTCCGGGCGTGATAGTCGAAGGCGCCATAAAGCGGCCAACAGGGTAACTCGGGTCCACATCGTTCAGGGACATATGCGCCTCCACACACCTCTACTATGCAACGTAGCACACCGATTGTGTAACCTTTATCAGTATTCAGATTCCTCCGCGAATCTTGAACCTTTTATGCGAATCCTGGCGACCTCCCTTCCCGCTCTGCTTCTTCTGGCCGTCGCTGGTTGCGCGCAGCAAACCCCACCGCCGCCCGTCACTCACACGCTCTCCAGCACGACGCAGAATCCCATCGGCTTTGACAGCAACGACTACCCCGGCGACGCCGCCCTGCCCGCATTGCGGCGCCACTTCGCCTTTGCCGGTTACTGGCTGACCAATCCGCCCGGCGAGCGCCAGAATGGTTGGCGGGGCAAACGCGACGCTCTCCTGCACAACAACTTCGGCTTCCTCGTGCTGGCAAACGGCAAATTCGACGCCGAGATTAAAAAGGCAAAGCGAGCCGGCACCGCCCCCGCCGCCCTCGGGAAAAGAGACGCAACAGCAGCGGTCGCCGCAGCACAGCGGGAACACTTCCCCGCCCACACCATCCTCTTTCTCGATCAGGAGGAGGGCGGCCGTCTCAATGCCGACCAGTCCGGCTATCTTCTCGCGTGGACCGAGTCGGTCGCGCACTCCGGCTATCTCCCCGGCGTCTACGCCAGTGGACAACCAGTCGACGACAGCCCCGGCAAGACCATCACCACCGTGCAGGACATCCGCGAGCAGGTTGCCGCCCAACATCTCAGCCCAATTGCGTTCTGGGTCTACCAGGACGCCTGCCCGCCGGCGAATGGATGCACCATGCAACCCCCGCCTCTCGCTTCCAGCGGAACCCCGGACGTCGCGGCGTGGCAGTACGCGCAGTCTCCACGCCGCAAAGAAATCACCGTCGCCTGCAGCAAAACCTACGCCGCCGACGGCAACTGCTACGCCCCCAACCTGCCTAAAATCATGCTCGATCTCAGCGTCGCAGCCTCGCCCGATCCCTCACACGGACGCTGAATGTAAGTGCGGCGACCGCGTTCCATCGCAGGAACGAAGGGCCTCACCACGCTCACTCCGGCGGCGCCTCCACCATCGTGTCATTTGCCGCAGCCCTCCGCGAAGCCTAGAATCAAAGCAGATGACCATACCTCCTCCTGATCACAAACGCTACTTCATCGAGAAATTAGGCCTCTCCGAACGCCTGATGGAGCGCTGCCTGGGAGAGGCCCTCTCAGCCGGCGGCGAGTATGCGGACCTTTACTTTGAATCGGTTACCTCGACAGCACTCGGCATCGATGAGTCGCTGGTCAAATCTGCAAGCCAGGGCATCAGCCTCGGCTGCGGCGTACGCGTCGTCTCCGGGGAGCGTACCGGATACGCCTATACAGACGACCTCTCCACAGACTGCCTGCTGCGTGCAGCACGAACCGCAGCCCTGATCGCCAGCGGCCCCGCCAAAGAGTTGATGAGCGGCTTCCGCCACACCGAAACCCCGGCACTGTACCCGGTCGCTGGCGCCACAGCCGACGCCGAAATCGCCCAAAAGCTTGCTCTCATCCAGCGCGCCGACAAAGCCGCCCGAGCCTACGACTCCCGCATCACACAGGTTCGCGCCGGCTTCAACGATGAACTTCGACGTATCCTCATCGCGGCCTCCGACGGCACCTTCGCCAGCGACACCCAGCCCCTCTCGCGGTTGAACGTCTTCGTCATCGCGAAGGACGGCGTGAACACCGCACGTGGCGGCAGCGGCGGCGGCGGCCGCGTCACCATGGACTTCTTCGAAGGCAACAAATCGCCCGACCATTACGCCCGCGAAGCCGCGCGCACAGCCATCCTGCAGCTCGGAGCCGTCGAAGCTCCCGCCGGCGAGATGCCCGTCGTCCTCGGCCCCGGCTGGCCTGGCGTTCTTCTCCACGAGGCCGTCGGCCACGGACTTGAGGCCGATTTCAACCGCAAGAAAACCTCAGCCTTCGCCGGGCTTATCGGACAACAGGTGGCAAGTCCGAAGGTCACTGTCGTCGACAACGGTCTGATGCCCGGCCGCCGCGGCAGCCTGAACGTAGACGACGAAGGAACCCCCACGCAGGAGACCGTGCTCATCGAAAACGGCATCCTCAAAGGCTTTCTCTCCGACAAGCTCAACGCGCGCCTGATGGGCATGCCGAACACCGGCAGCGGACGCCGCGAGAGCTACCACCACATCCCCATGCCGCGCATGACCAACACCTACATGCTCAACGGGGACGACATGCCCGAAGACATTATCAAGAGCGTCAAGCGCGGCCTCTACGCCGTCAACTTCGGCGGCGGATCGGTCGACATCACCAACGGCAAATTCGTCTTCTCCGCCAGCGAAGCCTATCTGATTGAAGACGGCATCGTAACGCGGCCAGTGAAGGGTGCGACGTTGATCGGCAACGGTCCTGAAGCATTGAAGTACGTCTCGATGGTTGGAAATGACCTCGCTTTGGACGAGGGAATTGGCACCTGCGGCAAGTCCGGGCAAAGCGTGCCGGTCGGCGTAGGCATGCCCACAGTAAAGCTCGACCGCATGACGGTCGGGGGAACGGGGCAATAATGGCAATCGAACGCGAAAAGATCTACGAATGCGAAGTAAAACGCCGTCGCGTGAAAGAAGGCGGAGGCTACGAGCCGTTCTGGAAGGTAAAGCCGGTCGCCGTCGCGCTGGTCGACAATGACACCGAGTTCCGCTGCAAAGACTGCTACGGCGGCGTCAAGCTGCTGGGACGCAATGGCAAGACTGGCGCCGTGCCCTATGTCGAACACAAGTCATCGGCTGATTCCGAGTACTGCGCCAACGGCCTGTTGTTCAAAAAGGCGACCGATGGACGCGAACCCCGGCACTCGGAGCATCCGGTCGAATAACGAATTTTGCCCTGGCAATAAGTTCCACAACCCAACTCAGAGCATGACAACGGAAAGTACGACTCAACGGAACGACTCAACCGAATCATGCAAACGAGGTTCACAATGGCAGTCGAACGGGAAAGATTTTACGAGTGTGAAGTGAAACGCCGCCGCGTTCGTGCAGCTGGTGGTTACGAGGCATTCTGGAAAGTGAAGTCCATCGCGGTCGCGCTCGAGGATAACGACACCGAGTTCCGCTGCATGAACTGCGGTGGTGCGGTGAAGCTCTTCAAACGCCGCTCCGAGGACGGCCCGGCCACGCACATCGAACACAAGCTCAAAAGCGACTCCGAGTATTGCTCCGCCGGCATGTACTTTTTGAAGGCAACGGATGGCCGTCAGGCGCGGCTCTCATCCACTCCTGTTCGTTGAATTCAAGCTCGTTGAGGTTTTTGAAACGTGTCATCATCAGCACCGGCTCTCTCGTTCGACCTGAAACAACTTGCCTCTAATGTACTCTCCAAGGCTCTCAAGGCCGGAGCCACCGATGCCGAGGCCGTCGTCTACGAAGGCGACGAGTTCTCTGCGCTCGTCCACCTGGGGCAGGTCGAGACACTGAAGGAGTCGGGCTCGCGCGCTGTCGGCCTGCGCGTCTTTATCGGACAACACACAGCCAGCACCTCCTCGTCGGACTTCTCCGACGAGGGCATCCAGCGTCTGGTCGATGGCGCCGTCGCGCTTGCAAAGATCACCAGCGAAGACCCCTTCGCCGGATTACCGGAAGCGCACGAATTCGGCCAGCTCGACGGCGATCTCCACCTCTACTTCGACGACGTCAACGCGATGCCCCCAGCCGAGCGCATCGAGATTGCACGCCGCACCGAGGCCGCCGCCATGGCCTACGACACACGCATTCAGAACTCGCGCGGCGGCGACTTCGACACCGCGACCTCGCACAAGATCATGATGAACTCACGCGGCTTCGTCGGCGAGTACCGGCGCAGCTACTGCGGCTTCTCCGTCTCTCCCATCGCCCAGGATGAAAAGGGCGGCATGCAGCGCAACTACTGGTTTTCGAACGCGCGCACGGTGAAGAAACTCGAAGATCCTGAAGAGATCGGGCGCATCGCAGCCCGCCGCACGCTGCAACGCCTCGGCGCGCGCCAGGTGAAGACCCAGAAGGCACCCGTCGTCTTCTCAGCCGAGATGGCGCAGTCGATCATCGGCAACATCTTTGATGCCGCGAACGGCGACGCGATTTATCGTCACGCGTCCTTCTTCAGCGGGATGCTCGGCGAACAAGTCGCCGGCGAAAACATTACTGTCATCGACGACGGCACCATGGTCTTTCGCGATGAAACCGGGGACGCCATCGGCGGCTTCGGCACACGCCCCTTCGACGGCGAAGGCCTGCCCACGCGCCGCACCGTGCTGGTCGAACGCGGCATCCTGAAGAACTACGTAATGAACACCTACACCGCGCGCAAGCTGAAGATGAAGTCCACCGGCAACGGCTCGCGGGGCCTTGCGGGAAACCCCGGCATCGGCGCAGGCAACTTCTACCTCGAAGCCGGAACCCTGACGCCCGAACAGATCATCGGCGACGTCAAGAGCGGCCTCTACGTAACCGAGACCATGGGCCACGGCGTGAACCTCGTGACGGGCGACTACTCGGTCGGCGCCAGCGGCATGTGGATCGAGAACGGCGAGCTCGCCTACCCCGTCGAAGAGATCACCATCGCCGGCAACCTCAAAGACATGTACAAAAACATCGCCGCCATCGGCAATGACCTCATCTTCCGCGGAGCCAGCGCCGCGCCGACCATACGCATCGAGGGCATGACCATCGCCGGCTCGTAGAGAAGCTTCACAAAGCCTCTTGCACAACGAAATATTCAACCTAAGAATATTTGTCATTCTGAGCGCAGCGAAGAACCCCCGCATTTCGCTTTTGTTCTTGCCGTTGCAGGTGCGGCTACAATTCTCCTGTGGCTGCAAGCTTCCACTTCGATCACGTCGTAGACTTCGCACCCGAGCGCGCCGACGAAATCCTGCGCTCCATCCCCACGCAACCCGGAGTCTTCGCCCTCCGCGGTCCACGCGCCGAAGACGCACCCTACCTCACCCAGACCACCGACCTGCGCCGGCGCATGCGGCGTCTCCTCGACCCCCCCGAATCCCAATCCAAGCGCCTCAACCTCCGCGACAAAGTCGCACGCATCGAGTACTGCATCACCGGCTCCGCGTTCGAATCCTCACTCGTCCTCTACGACGCCATCGCCGCTCTCTTCGGATACACCGAGGCCCGCCACCGCCTCAAACTCCACACTCCCTACTTTCTTCGCATGACGATGGAGAACGCCTTCCCCCGCGTCTACTCCACCAATAAGCTCTCCAAGCGCGGCCTCGCGCAGATGTACGGCCCCTTCCCCTCCCGCCTCGCGGCCGAGCGGTACTGCGACGCCGTCCTCGACCTCTTCAAACTGCGGCGCTGCCACGAAGACCTCGCCCCCTACCCCGAGCATCCCGGCTGTATCTACGGCGAAATGGGCAAATGCATCAAGCCGTGCAAACAAGCCTGCACGCCGGAGCAGTACGCCGCCGAAGCCGCCGCCGTAAAAAAATTCTTCGACACTCGCGGCGAGAGCATGATCATCGCAATCGGCCTCGAACGCGAGGAGGCGTCATCGGGGATGCAGTTTGAAAAAGCCGCCGCCCTGCACGCGCAATGGCAAAAAGTAAAAGCCGTGCAAGCGCTCGCTGACTGGATCGTTCGCCCTGTCCCCCAACTGCGCGCCGTCATCGTGCAGTCCGCCGCACCCGAAGAAGATCACAAAGAAGAAGCAGCGCTCTTCCTGCTCGAAGGCGGCTGCCTCGTCGGCCCCGAGCGCCTCTCCACCCTCGGCGTTCGCGCCGTCCGGGAGCAGACCAGCGTCGGCAGCTCTCTCTTCGCCCAGCCTCTGATGCTTCAGGCCGTCCCGCTCGAAGGCGAGCCTGTCTCGGGCAGCGCCACCAACTCACCAGAAGAACGTGCCACCACCGCTCTGGCCGCACTCGAAGAGAAAGCAGGCAAGCCCAGCGATCTCGCCCTTCTCAGCGACCACCTCTCCCTGCTGGGCCGCTGGTACTACCGTCCTGAGAAGCAGCGCATCGGCGAAATCTTCGTCCCCAACGAAGACGGCACCTGGCCCATCCGCAAAATCCTCCGAGGCGCCGCCCGCATGGTCATCGGCGAACCAAAACCCATGGCCGAAACCCAGCGCGACGCCGCCAAGAACGCCGCGAAATCCATCAAAACCCGTGTCCTCCACGAAGGCCGCCCTGACGTCGAGCGCTCCGTACCGGTCATTTCCAAAGACGATTAGCCCAAAGACCATTAGCCCCAAGGACCATTAGCCCCAAAGATCATCAGCCCGCCAGCGCACTCAATGATGCCTACCGCCGTGGCCGCCTCCACCACCGTGTCCACCGCCCGAATGGCCACCGCCTCCGCTCGAATGGCCTCCGAAACCCTTGGGCGCTTTTGGAGCGTGCCCTCCGCCAAAGAGATGGAAGCCCCCTGATTGGCTCGGCGCCTTCCACGCTTTCATGTTGTTCTTGCCAGTAAACGAGTTCGATCCCCAGCGGGAAGAGTTGTCGCGTCCATAGTTCTCAGCCGGCGCGCGATACCCTTGCATCGAACCCCCGTATCCTGCGCCCTGCCTGCCATAGAAGCTCGAACCTCCATAAGCCTGCTGCGGCCTGCCTGGAATCTGCGGTTCGCGGTGGTAAGCCAGCTGCATCGGCTGCGAATAACCCCCTCGTGTTCGCGATCCCTCATAGCCACGGTCGTACCCCTGCCCCGGCCGATTCCCACCATACGCCGGCATCCGCACGATCGGAGCACTCGTCCTCAGCACTCCACCGCCCGTTCGTCCGTAATTGTTCGAGGAAAAACCGTTGCCGTAAAAACCGTTACCGTAAAAACCATGCCCCGCTCCACCGCCCAGATAAGCCCGCGGCCCGCCTTGCGGGAGTCCCCAGTCAGCCACGCTCGTGCTCTGCGAGACGTAGCTGGATTGATGAAAGGAGATAGTCTGCGCCAGCCAATTCAACCCCCAGCCCAGCCACCCCCAGCTCATATGGCTGAACGCATTCATCGCGATCCCCAGACCAAACTGAACCGCGGAAGATCCCACCGACGAATCAAAAAAAGATCCCAGAGTCCCCAGCAGCGAAGATCCCGGATACGGGTTAATCGGCTGCCCATAGACATTCCACGGATCGTAACTCGGAACATAGACCATCTGCTGATCCGCCGGCTGCACCACAACATTGCCCTGGTTGTAGCTCACCGACTGCTGCGAAGTGCTCTGTAGATTTCCCGCCGCCTCGGCACGCTGCCGCAGCACCTGAACCGCCTGCAGCATATCCTGCGGCTGATTGTAATAAGCGCTGCCCAGCGCGGTCGTCCACCCAAGGTTCCGGTCCATCTCCGCCAGCACCTGCGGAAACGCCGTC
>Ga0210410_10001275_pt1 | contig 23963 bp, 18 predicted proteins | sample IncBWC4MmetaG_FD_161058 | JGI IMG/M metagenome (GOLD analysis project Ga0210410, IMG submission 161058) | Forest soil microbial communities from Barre Woods Harvard Forest LTER site, Petersham, Massachusetts, United States - Inc-BW-C-4-M | ecosystem: Environmental > Terrestrial > Soil >... | reverse complement strand
CCCCTGCTCGTCTGCATCATCGTCTTCATCGAAACAGGCTTTTTTGTCGGCTTTTTTCTGCCTGGCGATTCCCTGCTGGTCACCGCGGGGGTCTTCTCGGCCGCCGGCCTCATTCCCCTCAGATGGCTGCTTCTCCCCGTAATGCTTTGCGCCATCGCGGGAGACCAGATTGGCTACTGGATCGGCAGATTTGCAGGGGTAGCGATTTACAAGCGCGAAGATTCGTTCTTCTTCAAACGGCGGCATCTGCAGCGCGCCCACGACTTTTATGAGAAATACGGCGGCAAAACCATAATCCTCGCGCGTTTTATCCCCATCGTCCGCACCTTCTGCCCCCCCGTGGCGGGCGCGGCGGGGATGACCTATCCCCGCTATCTGGTGTACGACATATTCGGCGGAATGATCTGGGTGGGAACGATGATTCTTGGAGGATTCTTCCTTGGGCGCACGATCCCCAACATCAGCCAGCGCATTCACTATGTAATCCTGGTGGTGATAATCCTCTCGCTGCTGCCCGCGATCATCAGCGTGCTTCGGGCACGCCGCGCGGAGCAACTCCCCAACTCTTCGCCCGTCATCAATCCAGAGAAGCCATAGCCGATGCCCAAATTGCGCGCCGTAATCTTTGATATTGGTCGAGTGCTGATTCGAGTGGACATCCAGCGGGTGAAGTCCGCCTTGGCTCAAGGGCTCCCCTTCAGCCCCGAAGAGTTGTGGTCCGCCATCGAAAAAGATACGCGCTGGCCAGACTGGCAGGAAGGCCGCATGTCGCCGCGCGACTGGCACCTGCATCTCTGCCAACGCTTCAACCTTTCCCTCGATTTCGAGCAGTTCAAGCAGGTTTGGAATTCCGCGCTCGATCCCGAACCAATCCACAAAGCTTCCCTGTTTGCCGGACTCTCAAAAGGCTATCGCTTGGGACTGCTTTCAAACACGGATCCAATCCACGTGGAAAAACTGGAATCAACCTACGACTTTTTCGCCTATTTTCCCAAAACCGTCCGCACCTACTCCTGCTCGATAGGCGCCAGCAAGCCCGACCCGTTGATCTTCCGGGAGGCGCTCCGGGCCTGCAAAGTTCGGGCCGAGGAAACGATCTACATCGACGACATCCTGGGCTTTGTTGAGGCTGCCCGCCGCCTGGGCTTCACCGGGATCCATTTCCAGTCTCCTGCGCAGCTATATGCCGACTTGGACCAGGCAGGGATAAAAGTGGAAGATGTTTGCACTACGTAGGAATTCGTCTCCGAGGTTCATACTCGCGTAAAGATTGCAGGACCTAGTACTACCTGCTCGAATGGGCAGGCCCAATAACTGTCCATCTGGCAAGTACTTAGGCCCGCCACCCTCGCCACCTTCCCGCGGCATATCACTTGCACATAAGGAAAACATACAAAGCATCCGGCAGCCGCCAAGGGTGCCGCACTGCAAGACGAACGGTTTACCCGAATGGGTGAGGAGAAAAAATCTACTATGTCTGAGATCCCAGAATACACAAATACTGATAGGGGTGGCTCCTGGCAAATGCCGGCGATCGCCATCCTGGCCCTGATCGCGTTGGGCGGGCTTTTCTTCGGCTGGTCGAATTCGGCCAAGCTGGACGCCGCCAAGCAGGCTGTCACCGATCAGGTTAAGGCAGTTCAGCAGTCCGAGCAGCAGGACCTGTCCACGATGAAGGACCGGCTCGCTGTGGATGAAAAGACCAACACTGACCTCCAGGGCGACCTGAAGGTTGTGACCGACAAGCTCAAGATTACCCAAAGCCAGCTGCGCAAGGCCCGCACCGAAGCCGCGCAACTCAACACCGAAACCACGCAGAAACTAAGCGCGCTGGACACCTCCGTGCACTCCGAACTCGCCACGAAGGCGACCACAGACGACGTCAAGACGGTTGACACCAAAGTCACCACCGTCAGCACCAATCTGGACAAGACCAACAACGACCTCTCCATGGCTCGCAGCGAATTGGGAACGCTGATCGCTCGCAACCACGATGAGATCGATGTTCTCCGCCGCATGGGCGAACGCGACTACGTCGAATTCACCATCGCCGGCAAGAACAAGCCCCAGAAGGTCGGCAACGTCACCGTGGAGCTGAAGGGCGTGAACGAGAAGCACAACCGTGCGAACGTTGTGGTGGTCCTCGAAGACAAGCGGCTTGAGGAAAAGAACCGCAACATCAATTCGCCGATCGTCATCTATCCGAGCGGCGCACACCAGGCCGAGGAAGTCGTCATCAACAAAATCGGGAAGAACACGATCAGCGGTTACCTGAGCGTGCCGAAGGCGGGAGCGCAGCCTGCAACGTCCGCCTCCTCCAAGTCCGGCAACTAATAGAATCGATCAAATCGATCCGAGGGCGGGAAGCAATTGCTTCCCGCCTTTTTTTTGTTTCCGGGCCGCCCGCGCTTGCGTTTGCCAACCGCAATCCTCACACTGGTCGCAGCCCTTTCCATTGCAGGCAGTGCCTGGAGCAAGCTCTTGCGTTCGACGACGACCGTTGTCTATTGCTCGACCGACAATCTGATCACCATGACGAACAAAGCCCTGACGGGCTTTGCGGAATTTCTGGAAGGCCTGGCCGAAGCGAGTATTCCCGTGGTTCCGGTTACCAGCCGCAGCCGACTGCAATTTGACGCAGTCATCCGCAAGTTCGGGTTCGGGCATCCCTTCCTTGCTGAAGGCGGCTGCGGCGTATACCTTCCCGAAGACTATTTCCACCTGAAACCACCGCGCAGCATGCGCCTGGGGCGTTTTACGTGCATCCCAGTGGCATCTCCGCAACCCGCCGCAGCGGAGATGCTTACCCTGATCGCGGAAGAGACCAGTATCGAAGTAGTTCCCCTGCGGGACCTCTCGCCCCGCGAACTCTCCCAGAACACCGGTTTGCCCCAGCGCGAGGCCGAGCTTTTGCGCCAGCGCGATTTCGACGAACTCTTCTTCTTCGCCGGCGCCTCGGATGCCGACACGCAGCGCTTCCGGGAGGAAGCTGCCAAGCGAAAAACCCAGGTGCGGCCCAGTGGTGCACTTTGGTCGTTCGCCGTTGGCCCGCAACTTTCCACGTGTGTGCGCGACCTCTCACAGCTTTATCAGCGGTCCTTCCGGGCCAATCCGCACAACATCGCCATCGCTACCCCAGACGAAGCCTCCGAACTCTTCCCGACTTGCGACCGGTGCCTGCTGCTGGCCGGACGAGACGCGGCAGAAACTGAGGCAACCGGCAAGTACAAAAGCTTGCCACTTTTTTCCCCGAAAACCTGGCCGCTGGCGCTCGAGATGATTCTGACTCGCGAGCTGTAGCCGGCGAAGGGCCAGTGAAGGGTTCGGCAGCTACAATCAAATCTTGCGGGCCCCAACCGTCCAAGAATTTGGAAGCCGCAAGGTTAAAATGTGCCGAAATTTGCACACTGGAAAACCGCGCGTGAATTCCGCACAAGGAAGAACGCGATAAATGGCTGAAAACAAAGAGTAATGATGGTACTAAAACTTGCTCTTTGAATTGGCTAATCGATTGCTACTTAGATGGTGCTCGCTCAATTTATGACCCTTGGGAGCCCCTATGGCCTGGATGCGTCGCGTATTTCGTTTACCTGCTACGGAAACACAGCTTGGTCTTACACTCGCACTGTGCATCTTTTCGATGAGCCTGATGGCCATCGCCCTGACATGGCAAGCCCAGGTGATCGCCAAGCAAGATGCGGTAATCCACCTGTTGCAATCCAAATTCGGCGGTTGAACCTTCCCGCGTTTTCTCTTTCGAAACCCGGTTTCCGGGTTCTTATTTCTTTCACCTGACATTCGGCTTGCAGTGTGCTTGAATTCTGCCTGGGGGATTTCCCAAGGGAGATTCGAGTGAAGCGCATACTTTTAATGCTCGCCGCGGTACTTTGCCTGTCGACATTTTCCGCCGGTCAACAAGGGCCATCCCCGGAGACGTCGACCAATCCATCCACCCAGCATGCTTCCAGACACCACCAAAGGCGCCACCGTTCCAGGAAGCACGGCGGGAAACACAAGCCCACCACCCACCGGCCAACATCGTAGCAGAGCGCAAATCCATGGAAGTTCAGGAATGGGGAAATAAGGCAGAAAAAACGGCCGGCCGAACGGGAAGCCGAAACGGATAGATTTCAAAAACAAAGAGGGCCCTCCATGAGGGCCCTCTTATTTCTTTTGCTGTGTCGCATGCCGAGAGGATTAAACTTCAACCAGTTCGTTCGCGACTCGCACCGCAAGAGCGGTGTGTTCAGCTTTCTTGCGCTTCTAAGCCCGGTGGATTCATGCAACCCTCCGGAGCTCAAGGAGCTCACAATTTGCTTGTACGCCCGAGAGATGTGCAGCGCAAGCGAAAAAAAGAGAAAAGCGAAGTGGCCGGTATCTCGCGCATTCTCAGCAGATTGGCTTGTGGATTTCCCGCCCTGCGCGAGCCGCACGCCGAGCAATCCGGCACGCACTCAAAAAAACGGACCGCCCAATAGTTGGGCGGCCCCGAGAATAAAATATAAGAACAGTTACTTGATAAAGAGTGTCTCGCGAAGCTGATCGCGGCCCACGAACGACTTCATCGTGCGGAAGCGGCCGAAGAGATCCTGAATTTCGCGATTTTGATAAACCTTTTGCGCGGGGAAAATCGTCTTCGCCGATAATACTTGCAACGTCGTTGTATCAGCCACGCGGTACCGTTGAAATCCCGCCGGCTTCTTGCTGTGAAACAGCGCAAAAACCACTCCGCCCGGACGCAACAGTTCCGTAAGCTGCCCGACCATCAGCTTGGCCAGCGAGGGCTCCAGATAATCGAGGACATCCCAAAGCAGCAGCGCATCAAACGACGACGCGGGATATTTCAGATTCTCTTCCAGGAAACGCTTGGCTCGCGCTTCCGGAGCCCGCTCTGCATAGTCTTCCGCTGTCACATTCTCTTTTGCTTTAGCCTTGGCTTCTTCTTCCTCGAGGAACTGCGACCAGCCGCGCAAGATATCGTCGGAAGTAACACGAAAGCCGCGTTCGATGAAAAAAGTCAGCGTGGTCTGCCAGGCCGGGCCCAAATCAAGCAACGTGCCACGGCCGAGTCCATCCAGGTTCCACAGAAATTCCTTTAACCCGTTTGAACCACGCGTGGTTTCCTGGGGTTCCGGCGGACGATTCGTACCGACTGCCAGCATCGAACCGTTTCCTTTGTGAGCGTTGCTTCCAGCGGCGAGCGCCCGAGTGCCCTCGCGGGCCGTCTGCGCACCAATCCCCAGCCCCAACTTATTGAGAAATCCCATGTCTTCAGTCCGCCCCCGCCATCGCCGCACCCGGAGCTGGTTTCTCCAGGTTGGCAACGGCATCCTTCGGTTTCGCGTTATCAAGTTTTTTCGCGGGAGGGTTATCCGCGAGCCGTGAGGGCGCTTTCCCCGCTTCCACCTTTCCGCGGAACTCTGCGCCGTCTTCGATGGCAATGCGCTGCGATCGAATGTCTCCGCTCACTTTCGCCGAATGCCAAATCTGCACGCGTTCCGAGCCGTCGAGTTTGCCTTCCACGCGGCCGCGAATCACAATTTCGCGCGCGTCAATGTCGCCCTTCACGCTGGCGTTAGGTCCAACTGTCAGCACGGCATTACGAAACGTTACCTTCCCCTCTACATTTCCATCAATGAACAAATCTTCGCTTCCCGTAATTTCGCCTTTAATCCGGATGCCCTGGCTTAAACATGCAACTGCATTTGGGGAGGTCGGAACACCTGACAGTTGCTTCGGACTGGCTGGCGCGGAAGTCGAGGGAGTATTGGCAGTTATAGGACTGCTGGAATTTTCGCTCGAATTTTGCGGCCGGCCATCTTCTTTTCGCCACATAGGGACACCTCGACGTTTAGGTTAGAGTCTCCAAAGTCGCCGATCGAGGGCTGGGAGCTTACTGCGACTCAGAAAGAACAAGATATTACAGCAGTTATGCCTTGTAAAGCGCAATGCAAGCTTTTTCCCAAATTATTTTGACTAGACCGTTCACTGGCCAACTGGGCACCTTGGCCGGGGTCGACCAATTCCCTTCTCCTATTTTTCGCCTGGGTGAGGCCCCCCGCCCTCTCGGATCGCCACCAACATTCCCGCAATTTCGTGGAGAAACAGCTCCTGAGACTTGCGTTTCTCCCACCAGTGATCGGGGTCGAAATCCCCATCGTGCGCGCCGGCCACCGAAACAGCGATGGCAGGGGGAAAAACCTTGTGAAAGATATAGCGGGCCCGCCGGGCATGATAGTTGGAGGTAACAACAATTACGTTGCGAAAGTGGCGTTCCGAGCACAGGCGGGCCAGAGCGCCAGCTTCCTCCAAAGTGCTCTCCGCATCGTGCGGGAACCGGACGATTTTGTCTTTGGGAACGCCCCGCTCGATCAGGTCATGCTCCTGAAGCTCTGCAATCCCTGCACCGGGACGCAGCCGCCTTCCGCTGGCGACCACGACAGGAGCGACGCCATGACGAATCAGTTCCGCCGCGTGAGTGGCGCGATCGGCGTAAAAATTGTCGTCGCCCAGGAGCAGCAAAGCGTCGGCATGCACGGCCGGCGCATCAATCACCCACGACTCGGCAGCGAATCGAAGAATAGGATGCCGCGCCCAATATAAGAACCCGCATATCACCAGCAGAACCAGAAGCGCAATCAGGCTGACCAACGCGCCGCCACGCTCCGAGTTGCGCCGCGAGGAGAACCTCATGTGTTGGGATCGACGGCGCGGAGCTGTTCGGCGGCGTGCTCCGGAAGCAAGGAGTTGAAATAAATTTCCTTGATGCTGTAGGACCTGCTGCGCTTTTCGAGGATCGGCATGATCTCGATGTGCCAGTGGTAATCCTCGGAGAGCGTCTTCCAATAGCCGGAGAGCTCTCCCTTCTTGTTCCTGGTATTTGGGGCGGTGTGCACCACAAGGTGGAATGAGGTGGCGATCTTTTCCAGACGGCGAAGCACGCGGCCAACCAGGGCAGCCAGCTGCCGTCGATTGGCGCCGGGCCGGGGCTGTTCGAAAAGATGATTGTGGCGCCGGTGAAGGATCCAGATTTCAAACGGGACGCGCGAGGCGTACGGACAAAGCGCATAGTAATCGCCCTGGACATCAACGATGCGCTTGCCCTGTTTTTCCTCCTGGCGCACGATGTCGCAAAACACGCACCGCTCCTTGTCCTTGTACCATTCGTGAGCGGAAGCAAGTTCGTACTTGATGCGGCGCGGAACGAAGATGGTCGCGGTAACCTGCGAATGCGCGTGGCTCCACTCCTGCCCGGCCTGAGGCCCCTGATTTTTGAACACGGTCACGTACTTGAATCGTGCATCCTTCTTCAGGTCGGCGATGCGTGATCCCCAAACGCCCAGAACGTGATCGAGTTCCTCGTCGCTGAAGCTGGAGAAACGCTTGTCGTGCTGCGGCGTTTCTACAACGACTTCATGGGCGCCCAGAGGCGCCATTTTGTCGTAAATTCCCTCCGCCGCACGTCCCGGATCGATCTCCACGCGATACAACGGTTCCGGATGAGGCACCACGCGTATCTGCCATGGCCCCTCCGAAGGCCAAGACAGAATCGGTTTCGCCTCGTCGATGGCCGGGGGATCAAGGGGACAGGCGGCCTCTCCTTCTTCAGGCCGTTCGCGCTGCCCGGATACAACCCAACTCTGTGTGACGGGATCTCTGCGAATTTCCATGGAGTTTTCTAGCGCGTATAGCGCGTGGGAGTAGGCCCTTCCTCCAGCCGATGGCGATCCCAAATAGCGCCTTCGCGGCTGTAGTAGGCCATTTCGAAATCCTGGGTCAATTCCAGCGCATCGGTCGGGCAGGCATCTTCGCAAAGCCCACAGAACATGCAGCGAGAGGTGTCATAAGTAAACGTGGTTAGCACCTTGCGGCGCGTAGCGTCGTCGCGCTCCCACCCGACCACGATCAAATTTTCCGGACAGGCGAGCGCGCAAAGATTGCAGGAGATGCAGAGAGTCTCCCCGCTCTCGGGGTGATTGTTCAGGCGGGGAGCGCCACGATACCGCTCGGCCACCATCGGCCGCTCCAGCGGATACTGCTCGGTGTAAACGTTGGCAGGATGCTGCGTCCGGAAAGTGACGCCCATGCCCTTGAGCACATCCACCTGGAAAAGCCGCCCAATTAGTTCCTTCATGTTCACAGTCTCTTTTGCCAACCGCCGGATGTCAAGGATTCTCGGCGCAAGTCGAGCCCCAGGAACTCGCCGGACCGTTGAGACGCGCGGAGAGCGTGATATTCTCAGTCGGGAAACGATGAGCGACCAGGAATTCATGGAAATTGCGGTGGAAGAAGCTCGGGCATGCGCCGAAGCCGGCGAGGTCCCCATCGGGGCTGTGCTGGTGCACCGGGATGAAGTTCTCGCGCGCGGGGGCAATCGCACTATTCGGGATTGCGATCCGACCGCCCACGCCGAAATCGTGGTTCTGCGCGAAGCTGCGCGAAAGCTCGGAAATTACCGCCTGACGGAGACAACTCTCTACGTAACACTCGAGCCCTGCGCCATGTGTGCTGGCGCGATCATTCAAGCCCGCGTTCCGCGCGTGGTCTACGGAGCCGATGATCCAAAGGGCGGCGCCTACCGCACCTGCTTCGAGCTACTGACCAGCGCCAAACTGAATCATCAAGTAGAAGTCAAACCTGGCGTCCTCGCCGAAGAGGCCAGTTCCCTGCTCCAGTCCTTCTTTGCGGCCCGACGCTAAGAGGTTCATGAGTGCCCGAGGCGGTGCGCTGCAATTTGTGCCCAGGGTGGCATAGCACCAGCGGCAAGCTCTCTGCTAAAATAATGTTCCTGACTGCGGAGAGGTGACTGAGCGGTTGAAAGTACTCGCCTCGAAAGCGAGCGTGCGGGAAACCGTACCGTGGGTTCGAATCCCACCCTCTCCGCCATTCCTTTGGAATCAGTGGGTTAGAGCCATCCTCAAATCTTTTCCTGAGAAATCTCCGACTGGTCCGCTTTCCCGTATTGAGCACTCGGAGATTCTTATTGCTCAGTCCAAATTCACGAACTCCAAATACATCAAGGTCGGCGATGGTTCTTGGAGCTACAAAAGGACTGCTTTTTCTCGAACGGCAATATTAAGCCCAGCAGCGGCATGAGGAAACGAGAGTTGAACTTCCGGCTGGGGAGCCCGATAGCCGCACAGTAATCCACGAGGTTCTGTGCTCTTGAAAAAATTGACCTGTTGCCAGGAATACGGGCCGCGAGTGCATGCCCTCAAATTTCCGACAAAGTCTTGAAGCGATTCTTGTCGATTTTCAACGCCTTAATCTTGGATTCCAGCGTTGACCGGGGAACGCCCAACTTTGCCGCAGCCCCCAAGGGGCCAAATACCCGTCCACGGCTTACCTTTAGAGCCTCCTCAATGATGTTCTTCTCTTGCGCCTGGAGTCTTCGAGGCAGCTCAATGTGGCGCTTCGATTCTGTTGCCGCAGGCGGCAGTGGTAGCCAGCATTCGTCGATCGAGAAAATCTCGGATTCGCAAAGGATCATGGAACGTTCGATGACGTTCTGTAACTCGCGGATGTTTCCAGGCCAAGGATACGAATGGAGCAATTGGAGGGTCTTCTTGTTTATGTGCCTTATGTTCTTACCCGCCTTGCGCGCGTAGCGATCGATGAAGTATTCCACCAGCAGAGGGATGTCCTCTTTTCGTTCTCGGAGGGAAGGTATCTCGATCGGGAAGACATGCAGCCGATAGAACAAATCGCTGCGGAATGACCCAGTGTTGATAGCGGCCTGCAAGTCACGGTTTGTGGCTGCGATCACTCGCACGTCAGTGCGAATTCGATGACTGCTGCCGACACGTTCAAACTCATGCTCCTGCAAAACCCGCAGGAGGGCGATTTGGGTCTCAGCTGGAAGTTCTCCGACTTCGTCGAGGAAGAGCGTACCTCCATTTGCCAGTTCAAACCGACCCAGGCGCTGCTGAGTCGCGCCCGTGAAGGAGCCCTTTTCATGGCCGAACAACTCCGACGCGATCAGATCGCGGGGAATTGCCGCACAGTTCACGCCGACGAACGGACGTGAGGCCCGATCTGACCGTCGGTGGATGGCCCGCGCGACAAGCTCTTTGCCGGTTCCCGTTTCACCGGTGAGCAGAACGGTCGAATCTGCAGTAGCTACCTTGGTCACCCGCGAAAGCACGACCTGCAACGCCGGCGACGTTCCCACAAGTTCTTCAAACATGGAGACCCGATCCACTTCATCACGTAGAATCAGGTTCTCCTTGGAGAGGCGTTCTCTTAAGAGTTCCAATTCCCCGACCGCGGATCGCAGGATTGCCCTTGCTTCAAAATGCTTGGTCCCATTCGAGGTAGGGAGTCCTGAATCCCTGAGATTGGCGGTCGGCATGAATTCTAAGACCAAGTTCATGGCGGCACAGATGCGGGCGATCCTTTCAGAATCATTGATCTTGTTGTCGAGATGCTCGCTCGAAGGTGTACATGTCCGGAGCTTGGCGCGTGGGTGCAGTCGCTCTGCCCTAGCATGTGGACTCTGGCGAACCAAATCGAGGCTTCCCGCGCCCTGATGATGATCTTGAAAAGATACCGTATGTGTCGCCATAAATCCGAGCCCCCTTGATGAACGGCCTCTTTTGAGGCGAATCTGGATCTTGCAGGGCCGTATTCTCAAGGAGAGGCTTTGGGAAGTCCTTCAGGCAACTCTGAAAAAAGATGAAAAACTCCGAATCACCGTATAAGCTCCTTCCCGTGAACAACCTGCATCGGTTCGGCCAGTTTGCGCTGGATTCCCGGAGGCGCACCTTGTCTCGCGCTGATTCACCGGTCTCTCTCACCCCTACGGCCTTCGACGTTCTTCTCTTCCTGGTGCAAAACCCCAACCGCCTGGTGACCAAACAGGAATTGCTGCAAGCCGTGTGGGGCGACACCTTCGTGGAAGAGGGGAATCTGACGCAATACATCTCCCATTTGCGCAAGGCGCTGGGTGACAATTCGGAAGACGCTCGCTTGATCGTGACCATTGCTCGAAAGGGATACATGTTCGCGGCAGATGTCATCATTGCCGAGTCGGTGGACATCGGAATGCAAGCTGCGGTTCAAGTCTCCGCCGAGAGTTCGGTCGCTAGTACGCAACCCCCTATCGAGAGTCGCGCAGAGGAGGTGGTTCCAAAAGCGCCATGGCATTGGCGGAAAGCTGCGTTCGTGGGTGCGTCTGCCGTCCTTTTGGCGGTCGTCGGTTTTGCGTCCTGGCGGCACTTTGGGGGAATGACGCCGGCAAGGTCACAAAAAATCAGGCTGGCGGTAATGCCGTTTCAGAATCTCACGGGCGACCCCAATAAGGAATATCTTGCCGACGGTCTGACCGAGGAAACGATTTCACAGTTAGGTCGGCTTAACCCGGAACAGTTGGGTGTGATCGCACGAACGTCCGTCATGGGATACAAGCACAAGGACGTACGCCTGGACCAGATTGGACACGATCTTTCTGTGCAGTATGTACTGGAAAACAGCCTGCGCGAAAATGGAAATCAGTTACGCCTTACCGCTCAACTGATTCAGGTGAAGGACCAAACTCACCTGTGGTCACAGGATTACGACTATGCGGCGAAAGACATTCTTAATGTTGAAGACGCGGTAGCCAACGCTGTAGCCCGGGAGATTCGGGTCCGGTTGATTTCTCAGCAACAAGAAGACCTGGCACGATCGCGCCCGGCCAATCCGGAAGCCTTCGATGCCTACTTACAGGGGTACTACTACTGGCAGCGGGACACAGACAAAGACACAGACATTGCCACGAAGTATTTCGAGCGGGCGACTCAAATTGACCCCTCCTATGCATTGGCTTGGGCATGGCTGTCTCGGGCGCGCAACTGGCAAGCCGACGAGGGTCTAATCCCTATGGAAGAGGGCCGCCGGCTTTCCCGTGAAACAATTGAGCGGGCTCTAGCTCTTAACCCGAACCTCGCAGCAGCCCATGCCCAAATGGGACGGATTAAGCAACAGGTCGATTACGATTGGGCTGGAGCGGATGCTTCCTTCCAGCGGGCGGTTGCTCTCGAACCAGCAAACGCCGAAAACGTAGGTTTTGCGGCTTGGCCGGCAGCCATCTTCGGCCGCTTTGACGAAGCGCTTAAATTGAACCGCCGAGCCGTTGACTTGGATCCGCTCGATGCTAACAGTTGGGAGAGGCTTGGGGAGACCGAGGTTTTTATGGGGCAACTAGACCAAGCCGCAGCGGATTGCAAGAAGGCTCTTGAACTGAACCCCGAGGTAAGTGGAGTGTTAAGCCAAATCTATCTTATGCAGGGGCGGCCGCAGGATGCTTTGCGTGAAGTCGAGCGCGTACACTACGCTCCCCTACGTGCGTTTCTGTATGCGCTCACGTATCACGCGCTTGGCCGGGAAAAGGAGTCGGACGCCGCATTGCGGGAATTAAAGATGAAATACCATGCAAGTAATGCGTTCGAGATCGCGGCGATTTATGCTTTCCGGAACCAGCCCGACGAAGCGTTCGAGTGGCTGGACCGAGCTTATGCCCAACGTGATCCCAGTATGATGTCTACAAAAGTGCAGCCTCTACTGAACAGCTTGCACAACGACCCGCGATTTGCCGCGCTCTTGAAGAAGCTTAATCTGCCGAATTGACACTCTGTTTCAGAAAGACTTCGCGTCCTTCAGATACCCTGAAAAAGTATGAACAACTCAGGATCGTTCGCGTCAACGAACTGCGGCTTCCTGGAACTATTTGAGCGATCAGAGCAAGGTGGTACCAAGCCACCCCCAATTCGTGGTATTCAAAAAGCCTTCGATTTCGTGATGTCTTCTTCGCGGCGATCCTTCATTTTGAAGTACGGGCAGCCTGTACGCACGCGGAGCTTCGACTCGGAAATGCGACGGGCGCGAATTGGAAGCCTCAAGATGGCAACTTCCAGTGAACGGGCATTCGGGAATGGCTCTCACAATGGGCGATCTCAGTAAGGAAAGTGAGTCGAGCCTTACCGACGGTTACTTGTACCGTTTCGGCCAGTTTGCGATGGATTCCCGGAAGCGCACGCTGTCTCGAGCCGATTCACCGGTCTCTCTCACCCCTAAGGCCTTCGACGTTCTTCTCTTCCTGGTGCAAAACCCCAACCGCCTGGTCACCAAACAGGAATTGCTGCAAGCCGTTTGGGGCGACACCTTCGTGGAAGAGGGGAATCTGACGCAATACATCTCCCATTTGCGTAAGGCGCTGGGTGACAATTCGGAAGACGCTCGCTTGATCGTGACCATTGCTCGAAAGGGATACCAGTTCGCGGCGGATGTCGTCGTTGCCACGGCGGTGGACACCGCAATGCAAGCTGTGGTTCAAGTCTCCGCTGAGAGTTCGGTCGCGAGCAGGCAACCCCCTATCGGGAGTCGCGCAGATGAGGCGGTTCCAAAAGCGTCATGGCATTGGCGGAAAGCTGCGCTCGTGGGTGTGTCTGCCGTCCTTTTGGCGGTCGTCGGTTTTGCGTCCTGGCGGCACTTTGGGGGAATGACGCCGCCAAGGTCGCAAAAAATCATGCTTGCCGTAATGCCGTTTGCGAATCTCACGGGCGACCCCAATAAGGAATATCTTGCGGACGGCCTGACCGAGGAAACGATTTCACAGTTAGGCCGGCTCAATCCGGAACAATTGGGTGTGATCGCGCGAACATCCGTCATGGGATACAAGCACAAGGACGAACGCATGGACCAGATTGGCCGCGATCTTTCTGTGCAGTACGTGCTGGAAAACAGCCTTCGCGAAAGCGGCGACCATATGCGCCTTACCGCGCAGCTCGTTCAGGTGAAAGACCAGACTCACCTGTGGTCACGCGATTACGACTATCCGGCGAAAGATGTTCTTACTGTCGAAGACGACGTAGCCAAGGCTGTTGCGCGGGAGATTCAGTTACATTTGACTTCGAAACAGCAGGCAGAGTTGGCCCAGTCTCACCCAGTTAATCCAGAAGCCTTTGATGCCTACTTGCAGGGATATTCCTTCTTTCATCGGAGCACCGACAAAGATGCGGACATGGCTGCAAAGTATTTCGAACGGGCGACTCAGCTTGATCCCTCCTACGCTTTGGCCTGGGTCGGGTTGTCTCGGGTACACAACTGGCAGGCCAACATAGGTCGTGTTCCCGCTGAGGAGGGTCACCAGCTGGCGCGTGAAGCGGTTCAGCGAGCTTTAGCGCTGAACCCAAACCTGGCAGAAGCCCAGGCCCAAATGGGACGGATTAAGGAACAGGTCGATTTCGATTGGAATGGAGCCGATGCCGCCTACCGACGGGCGATTGCTCTCCAGCCCGGAGATCCCGACATTGTACGATCAGTGGCTTATTCGGCAGCCATGCTGGGCCGCTTCGACGAAGCACTTCAATTGCACCGCCGAGCCGTTGACTTGGATCCACTCAATTCGGATAGTTGGGGGGGCCTTGGAGAGACCGAGTTTTTCTCGGGGCAGTTAGATAAAGCCGCAGCGGATGGCAAGAAAGGGCTTGAATTGAGCCCAGATGCCTGGCCCGGCACAATCCTGTTAAGCCAAATCTATGTGATGCAGGGGCGGCCTCAGGATGCTCTGTCTGAAATCGAGCTAGTACGCGGTGATGTCTGGCGTGCGTTCCTGTATGCAATTGCGTACCACGCGCTTGGGCGGGAAAAAGAGTCGGACGCCGCATTGACTGAGTTAATTGCGAAATACCATGAGGGTGGTGCGTACCAGATCGCCGAGGTTTATGCTTTCCGGAATCAGATCGACGAAGCGTTCGAGTAGCTGGACCGAGCTTATGCCCAACGTGACAGCGGTCTGATCGGAACGAAAGTGGAACCGCTACTGAAGAGCTTGCACAATGACCCGCGATTTGCGGCGGTCTTGAAGAAGCTCAACCTGCCGACCTGAAATATATTGCCGCATTTGCGACTAATTTGTGGGAGACGGGAGCCCTCAGATTCCCTGATGGGGCTTGAAGCGATTCTTGTCGATTTTCAGCGACCGGATTTTCGATTCCAGCGTAGACCGCGCTATTCCCAACTTGACTGCAGCGCCCGTGGGTCCGGACACACGCCCGCGGGTATCTTTGAGTGCAGCCTCAATCATGTCCTTTTCTTGCACCAGAAGTCTCCGAGGGAGCTCTACCTGATGTTTCGATTCCGGTGTACCAGGCGGCCGCTTCGGCAACCAACTTTCGTCGATCGAGAAAATCTCTGATTCGCAAAGTATGACCGAACGCTCGATGACGTTTTGCAACTCTCGGATGTTTCCCGGCCATGGATATGACTGAAACAGTTCCAGCGTTTTCTTGCTGACGCGCTTTATGTTTTTGCCAGCTTTGCTTGCGTAGCGATCGATAAAGTACTCCACTAGCAGCGGAATGTCCTCTCCTCGCTCTCGAAGGGAAGGTATGTCAATCGGGAAGACATTCAGCCGATAGAACAGATCACTACGAAATGCCCCCGCGCCGATGGCGGCCTGCAAGTCACGATTGGTGGCTGCGATCACCCGGACGTCAGTGCGGATTCGACGGGTGCCGCCGACACGCTCAAACTCTTGCTCCTGTAAAACACGCAGGAGTGCGATCTGAGTCTCGGCGGGAAGCTCTCCGACTTCGTCGAGGAAGAGCGTACCTCCATTTGCCAGCTCAAACCGGCCCAGGCGCTGTTGCGTCGCGCCCGTGAAGGCGCCCTTCTCATGGCCGAACAGCTCAGAAGCGATAAGATCACGGGGGATGGCCGCACAGTTCACACTAACGAAAGCGCGCGAAGCACGATCCGATCTTCGATGTATAGCGCGTGCAACCAGCTCTTTGCCTGTCCCCGTTTCGCCCGTGATGAGGACCGTGGAATCACTCGGCGCGACTTTGGAGACGCGCGAGAGTACGCTTCTCAAAGCCGGAGATGTTCCAACGAGCTCTTCGAACATCGAGGCCTTATCGATTTCTTCACGTAGAGCGACGTTTTCGCGATGAAGAGTGTCTTCAGCCTGCTTGCGATCCTCAATGTCGGTGCAGGCGGCATACCATCGCATGACCTGACCTTTGTTGTCGCGCAATGGGTTATAACGGGCCAAGAACCAGCGATAAGGGCCATCACGTTTGCGTAGTCGCAACTCCAACTCGGCAGCAGAGCCACGAGCGACAGCGTGACCAAAAACAACGTCGAGCCGCCCGTTGTCATCAGGATGAATGTACTCGCCAGAAGACTGTTGCCACTCTTCGAGACTATAACCGTGGTAATCGAGCGCAACGCGGTTGGCATAAAGACGTTCACGGTTAGGTCCGTATACCACAATATGTTGAGGCGCAAGGTCCAGCATCTGACGGAGCTCCATTTCACTTCTGCGGAGTTCCTCCTCTGCTCGTTTACGCTCAGTGACGTCGATTACAGTTCCTGTGAATTCGATGAGATCGCCAGAGGGGCCGAAAACAGGATGACCAATGCTATGAATGTCCCTGACGGCGCCACCCGGATGCACAATGCGATAATCAACTTCTTCGTCTAACTTATTAGACTTGGCTCTATTGACAGATTCCCGGAACGCCGGTTGATCGTCGGGATGAATTCGCTGGATGAGTTCTTCGGTTCGGGGCAATCCATCCAGTGGATCAAAACCCAGAACACGGTAGCATTCCTCCGACCAATACCTGGCGTCGGTGGCGGGATTCCAAGCCCAACTGCCAGTGTGGCTCAGCCTCTGCGCTTCCGCCAAGTACGCTTCACTGCTCCTGAGGGCTTCCTCGGCCGCCTTGCGTTCGGTGATATCAGTCACCGCCCCGACAAACTCGCGATTGCCAGATGCATCCCGGAATGCCTGGGCGAGAGCGTGGACGTGTTTGACTCGTCCGTCAGGCAGCAGCAAACGATAGGCATGCTCGAAATCAGTCGCCCCCCGAGAGGCACCATCGATGACCTTCTGAAAGTCCGCCCGGTCCTGCGGATGGACGCGCTGCGTCACTGAATCTATGGTTGGCTTGACCGAGCGGTCATACTCGAAAATGCGATAGGTTTCCTCTGACCAGACAATCTCGCCTGCGTCAGGTTTCCACCCGAAGCTGCCCGTGTGACTGAGCTTTTGGGCTTCGGCCAGGTAGGCCTCGCGGCGCAGGAGCTCCTGTGTGAGAAGCTCGTGCTCCGTAACGTCCATGACCGTGCCGATGACTTCCGTAACTTCACCCGAGTGCGTGACAGGGTGAGCAACGGAGTGGAGATACTTTATCGTTCCGTCTGGAAGAACGATTCGAAAATCACCGTGCGACTCTGTCCAATCCTTGCCACTGGCCTCCATTTTCGCCCGCTGCTCAATCTGCGCCCGATCCTCAGGATGGACCCTGCTCATGAACTGCTCCCAAGCGGGAGCGGTTTCTCGCGGGCTGTATCCGTAAATGCGAAAAATCTCTTCCGACCAGAACAGAGCGCCAGTCCGCACATTCCAGGCCCAACTGCCCGTGTGCGCAAGCCGCTGGCCTTCGGCAAGATAAAACTCGCTTCTTTGCAGCTCTTCGGCGTTGCGGCGGAGCTGTTCTTCCGCCGTCTTGCGTTCCTTAATATCCAGACTCGATCCAAACCACTTGACGATGTCGCCGTTTGCATCGCGAAGGGGCACTTTCCGGTGGAACATCCAGCGGTATTCTCCATCCGCCCTACGGACGCGAGTTTCGTACTCGAAGATTTCTCCTGTTGCGAGGCAGGCTCGCCACTTGGTCACGATACCCTCAACGTCCTCCGGGTGAACGAAGGCAGTCCAATTCCAGCCGGTCACTTTGTCCAAAGTGACGCCCAGGTACTCCAACCAAGGTTTATTGAAATAATCGAGATAACCGTCGGGTCTGGCGGTGTGAATCAGCGCAGGAATCGAGTCGACAAGGAGTTGGGCATTCACACGCTCGGATCCCTGATCTGAGGAGGCAATGGCGGGCATGATACACCCAGAGAATCTGCATGCGGCGGCCGGCTCCATTGTTGTAGCTGAGTTTGGTTGAATGCGAATGGCCTCGGCTTTCTCCATTGTCTTGCCCTCCTTTCGATGATCTGGCCCGGATTATGGCCCTGCCGGAATCCTGCCGTCTTGAACGAATCTGCTTCCCTTAGAACGTCTTTGCGCAAATACAAAGGGTAAAGGCGGGAACAGCGGCGGGCCGACCAATCCGCGGAGTTGTATGAGCGGCCGAGGTGGTCTAAGTCATTTATTTGTATTGGTTTGGCTCAGCGGCGTTGCACCGGACAGGGTTGCTGAGAACACCAATCGGACGGTGGAAATGGCGCTTGTTTTGTGCGGGCGCTCGCCAATTGTCGAAAGTTCGGCGTTGACCCGACTACGAAAAGATATTCTTTTCAATAACTTACAAGTGGCGCCTTAATTGCCATTTAAGCGACGCAAGTTGTGGCTGCGACGAGGAACCCGATGCTGAGGATCACCAGGAAGGCAAACGGAGAAGTGGTCTTTAAAGTTAGCGGCCAACTAACCGCGGAAAACGTGACGGAGATGGAGACACTTCTTGCGGCAGAAACAAATGGCAGACGAATTGTCCTGGACTGCACGGATTTGAGATCGGTAGACGGCGAGGCCGTTAAGTATCTGGAGAAGTGGGAAGCCGACTCGATCAAGTTGAAGAATTGCGGTCTTTATATCCGGGAGTGGATCAGGAGAGAGAGGCTGGAAAGAAAATCCGGCAAGAGTCAGGAGACATAGGGAATGAACGCCTCCCGTTTGGATTGACAGGGAGCGTTGGAGCGAAGACAGGAGTGAAACATGAGATCGGCTTTTAATTCCGTAGTCCAAATTGACGAAAATGTGAGAAACATGCCCATAAACGCCCTTGAGTTTCGTAGCGACGAACTGCATTCTCGCAAAGAAAAACGCGAGGAGCTTCCGTTTGTGGAGACAATCGTGGGCCGACGTGGGAGTCTCCGTGGCATTCTCTCTCTGGTCGAAGCGGTTGCGCCAACAAATACGACTGTTCTGATTACGGGCGAGACTGGTACCGGCAAGGAAGTCATCGCTCGCGCGATTCACGAATTCAGCCCCCGCCGGAACCGAAACCTGGTGAAAGTGAATTGCGCCGCAATCCCCGCCGGACTTCTTGAAAGTGAGCTCTTCGGGCACGAACGCGGAGCCTTTACGGGCGCCGTCAACTCTCATGTCGGCCGCTTCGCGTTGGCGGATCGCGGCACACTCTTCCTTGATGAAGTTGGAGACATGCCATTAGAGCTTCAGGCCAAACTGTTACGCGTGTTGCAGGAGCATGAGTTTGAGGCAGTCGGCAGCGCGCGGACCACGCGAGTGGATGTTCGCGTCGTTGCGGCCACCAACCAGGACTTGAAGCAGATAACTCAGGATCGTGAGTTCCGCGAAGATTTGTACTACCGGTTGAACGTTTTCCCGATTTACCTGCCGCCACTGCGCGAAAGGAAAGCCGATATTCCAGACCTGGTGGAGTATTTTGTGCAACAGTTCGCTGCTTCGATGGACAAATCGATCGACTCGATTCCTCACGAAACCATGCGCTCCCTGGTGCGCTACCATTGGCCCGGCAACATTCGAGAGCTCCAGAACTATATCGCGCGCGGAGTCATTCTTTCGAATGATGGCGTTTTTGAACCAGCGCCTCTCGAAAGCTATCAGCCGCCGGAGCCCGAGATTCCAAACTCCACCCTGGAAGACAAAGTGCGAAGAGAAATTCTCGCTGCTTGCCGGCGCGCCAATTGGAAGCTCGGAGGTCCGCGAGGGGCAGCTGCAAGGCTCGGCTTGAAGCGCACCACTCTGTTTTACAAAATGAGGCGCCTCGGTATTACGCCGCCAGCAGACCATTTGCAGGACTGAGTTGGAAATCCAATGTACACCTCCGCATCCCCCTGGCCTCGCACCTTGGTGTGGGCGAGGGGAGGACGCCAGCGCGTCATTCGGGCGCGACGCCCATTGCGTGAATGAACTCGTCGTGCGCCTGCGAATAGTCCAGCTGTGACTGGAGAAGGAGCGCCTTGGCGTCGTACTCCTGGGCGGCCGCCATTGCAGCCTGCGATTTCAGCGCAGCCCCCTGCAGGAGCTCCTGCTGCAGCACACGGTTCGATTCGCTGCGCAGAGCCACAATCTCTTCCGACACCTGCAGCATTTGCTGCGTTCTTTCGAGTTTGTTGTAGGCAGTGTGCACGGCAAGTTCGACCTCGTCCGTCAGCCTCGCAAGATTCTCCTTCGCTTGAGCCAATTGCGCTTCGCGTTCATGCTTCACGGATCGCTTTCGCCCTCCGTCGAACAGGTCATACCCGAGATGAATGCCAAAGGTGCCGAAATTGCGGGCCAGGAATGGGACATTATTCTGGTAGCTATACCGGCCGAATGCCTCCACATCGGGGACATAAATATCGGTCTTGGCCAAACGCACTGCAGCTTCCGCTTTTTCCACTTCGGCACGAGCTTCGAGGATTTCCGGATGCGCGGCCGTTGCAGTCGTAACGCATTCCGCGAGCGGGCAAGTCTCCAGAGACTCCGCAGTGACAGGATCAAGATCCAGACCCGTTGTCAGAGGCAAGCCCATCAGATCATTCAGTTTCAACTTGAGGTCGGCCAACTGAAGATCCGTCGTCAAGAGTTCCTGCTTCGCCTGCAAAAGTTGCGCGCGGCTCTCGATCGATTCCTGTTCGAGTGAGCTTCCAAACTTCACCTGCTCGATACGCTCGCTTTCGAGGTCCTGCGAGGCCTTTATCCTTGCCTCCATCGCACTGCGGTGCGCTTGAGCGATCAATACTCTGTAATAAACCTCGTGTACAGCAAGCGCGACGTCGTTTCCGGTAAGTTGCGCCTTCTCCCGTGAGGCTTTTACCTCAGCTTCCGCGATCTCGTTTGCCCGCTTGATCTTCAGGAGCGAGGTTAGTGGCTGGGTTATCTGTGTTCCGCTTATCGTCAGACTGCGGCCGCCTTGGTTGATAACACTGCTTGCAGGAGGAATCGGCGCTCCCCCCGCTGTACCCAGGCTGCCGGGGGCAATCTGAATTAGTTGGGTATCCGTCAAACGCAGAAAACTGCTGTCATTGCGTATCGATGGGTAATAGGAGCCCTTCGCGGCCTCCTTCGCGTGCTGTTTCTCATCAACTGCATAGCCCGCAATGCGGACATTGTGGTTGTGCTTGAGCGCCAACTGAACGGCTTCCCGCAGGGTAATGCGGCGTGACGGCGCATTTTTGCCAGTTTCGTCGGCTAAGGTGAAAGAGCAAGACAACGCCGTCGCCAAAAGCAGTAAAGGTGCTGTGCGTTTCATTATTTCGACTCCTTCTGGTGGGTCACTGCCTGCTGGACCGTGCTGAGGTCGCCGTAGTTCAACGGTGATTTGCGTAACAGTGCGACGAGAATCAGCGCGCACACGCAACTCCAAGCGATCAGCAGGAATCCGTCGATAATGCTGAGGCTGAATGCCTGAAGACGCGTGCGGGCGGCAATCAGATCGACCGCACGTGCGCCGGCAGTTGCCAACCCGGACGACTTGGCGTAGAGACCCGCGGTCATCCCACGAATGTTCTGATTTGTGAGCCAATCCCCGCTGCTGACATGCAATCCCAACAAGTTAGAGTGCAACTTTTCGCGTTGCGCCAAGAAATGGCCCATGTAGATGGCGCCTGCGGTGCCGCCGAATATACGGATGACGTGAAAGTAAGCCGAAAAGGTAAGGGCCCACTCAGGTTTAGCCAAAGCCCCCGCGAAGATTGCTTGCAGCACGATGCAGCCGACAAGTCCGATGAAAGCAAACCCCTGCCCGACGCCGGTCAGCAACTCCGTGCGGTAGAAATTCTCGGCCGCCCAGGTGCTGCTGTACTGAGAATTCAGCCAAGCAGAAAAGGCAGTACAGGCAAGGCCGATGGCGAGGAGGAGCCGGGGATCGAATTTGCGCAGCAACAGAAGTGCAGCCAGGATCGCGAGAGGAATAAGCGGCACAGCGCTCCAGATAATCGCGGGCCCAATCTGACTGGCTTCAAATCCGCGTATCGAGAGCGCCTGTGGGATCAGGATGATCGTTGTGCACAGAGTGAAGCGAAACCAGAAAAGCAGAATGCCCAGCAGCACGGTGTTCCAATTCCGCAGATAGGGCAGGGCCACAAGGAAATTGGGACTTCGCAGCCTCCGAATCAGCGCGCAAAGCAGGAAGAAGCATCCGGACCAAAAACAGGCATTGAACACGCCAGAATTAAACCAGTCGAGCCGTTGGCCTTGCTGAAGCGCAGCAAAAATCAGTGCCAATCCGAAGCTTAGATAAAGAAATCCAACGAAGCTGGGAGCCGGTCCGCTTTTCTTGCGCGGTGGCTGCGGCGGGATACCGAGGTAGATGCATAGCATCATCGCCGGCGCAATCGCGGCGGAGTTCCAGAACATCCATTCCCAGGACAGGTGATCTCTGTACCAGCCGTAGAGCGAAGGCGCAATGTTCACGGCACCGTCCACGAAGACTGCATAGAGGGCAATCGTGAAGGGGAGGTATCGCAGTGGAATGTTGCGAAGTGCGAACGTCAGCGTAAGCGGATAGAAAGTTCCTGAGGTAAGACCTGCAAGTATCAGAGCAGCGATAAGCAGGCTATAGCTATGGATGACGGGGAGAAATAGGCAAGTGAAAGCGAAGATGCCGGCGGCATTTAGCAGGACCCGGCGCGGTCCGAGCAGCCCTCCCAGATACACACTGAACGGTCCAATGAACATGAGCGACGCGTTGTAGGCACTGTCTAGCCATGCCCCATTGTCGAAGCTGATGCCGACATGACCCTTCAAGTCGGCAAGGCCCAGGCTGAGCATGCGGCCCGTAAGAGTGACAAGCCCCGCGCCCAGGACGACTCCCAAAATGCCGAGCAGAGGACGCGTGGAGACTTCCGACGGGATCGCCGCAGCAGCAGCGCGCGCGATGTCTGCCGGCGTCGGACGAACGGCGATGGTTGAAGCTGCCATACTTTTCCGGCTATCGCCTCGTCCGGACGGTTGCAATCACCGAAAGCCCGGGACGCAGTTTGGCGGCAAAGGCGCTATCGTCCAGCCCAATCTTGACCGGGATGCGCTGCACCACCTTTGTGAAATTGCCGGTCGCGTTGTCGGGCGGTAGCAGGGAAAATTGTGATCCGCTGGCTGGCGCGATCTCCAACACCTTGCCGTGAAGTACCTGCCCGGGATATTGGTCAATCCGCAGTTCGGCAACGTCGCCGATCTTCACGTTGGTTAACTGGGTTTCGCGATAGTTCGCCTGCACCCACTTCGTGACATCAACGAACGCGATCACCTGCGTGCCCGGCGAAACAAGTTGTCCTGGCCGAACTTGGCGTTCACCCACAGTACCCTCGCCGGGTGCGAAAATTTTCGTGTAGCCAAGATTCACCGTAGCTGCCGCGAGGCTCGCCTGCTTCGCGTGCAGATCGGCCTGAAGCTGCAAATCCTGCGACTCGAGGACCGCTTTCGAACGGCGCTCGGCTTCCGCATTGAGTTCGCTGCTGCGCAACATTGTCTCAGCCTGTTTGAGATCGGCTGCGCGGCTAGCGAGTTGTGCCGACAGGCGCTCGTCATCGGCCACCGCGGCTTCCACCTTTTGCTGCGTCGTTGAATGAGTTTGAAACAAACCCTCCTGGCGCTTGCGCTCGGAGTGGGCGCGAACCAAGTCCGCACTCACCGCTTCTCTGCCAGCTTCGGCTGCGGCGATTTGCGCTTTTGCCTGATCGATCCCGGCAAGCGCTTTGTCGATACGCGCGTCCTGCAACTCGCGCTGGCGGCGGTTGTTTTCGATGGCGGCGCGGGCTGCCTCAACTGCTGCACTGGCTTGGTCAGCTTGTGCCCGGTAATCGTCGTCCTGCAATTCCACAATGAGGTCGCCTTTGTGTACCGGCTGAAAGTCGGCTACGTGAACCGTGCGAACGATGCCGGCCACCTTGGTGCTCAACGGCGTAAGGTCGCCGCGGACGTAGGCATCATCAGTTACCTGTTCGGTCTTGCCCCCCTCCCACGCATTCCAGTTGCGGGTTATGGTGATGAAAATTGCCAG